>SDBV01001744.1_pt1 | contig 32573 bp, 18 predicted proteins | sample 2277081 | NCBI WGS metagenome assembly SDBV01 (sample SAMN10402039, study PRJNA504765) | marine sediment metagenome | isolation source: marine sediment core GS10_PC15, 223 cmbsf | place: Arctic Ocean: Southern Knipovich Ridge | collected 2010 | reverse complement strand
GGTTGGCTCTTCGGTGTGCGCCGGCGTTTCTCCTCCCTCTCGAGGCTCATCATCTTCCGGATCGTGAATTCGGGAGTCAGGTCCTCGCCGAAATCCTCATCGTAGGGTACCTGGGAAGGGATCTTGTCGGACAGGAGTTCCTCGATGGCGGGGAGAGTGTAGACGTACTGGTCGCAGGCCAGTGTGTACGCCTTGCCTCTCTTGCCCGCGCGCGCGGTTCGACCGATGCGATGAACGTAGTCCTCCGGATCCTGCGGGACATCGTAGTTGATGATGTGGGTGACATCGTCTATGTGGAGGCCCCTTGAAGCGACATCAGAAGCGATGAGCAGGGGTAGTTTTCCCAGCTTGAAGCGCTCCAGAACGCGGTTCCTGGCTGACTGCCGGAGGTCCCCAGTCAGAAGTCCGATGTCGGTGATACCGTGCTCTTTCAGCTTATGAACGAGCCAACTGGCAGTGATCTTCATATTGGTGAAAATGAGCCCCTTGGGCACCTCTTCCTTTTCCAGGATTCCCAGCAGGAGGGGGAACTTCATATCCCTGTCCACATGGTAGATCATCTGGTCGATGCCGTCGGCTGCCAGCTTTTCAGGTCGGATCTCCACATCTATCGGTCGGTTCATGAACTCTCTGGCAATAGCCCGGGTCCTGCGATCAAGGGTGGCCGAGAAAAGCAGCGATTGTCTTTTGTCGGGAGAAGGAAGCTTGCGGAAAATGTTTCTCAGTTCATCCCAGAAACCGAGATCGAGCATCCGGTCGGCCTCGTCGATGACCAGGAACTGGATCTGTCCAAGGTCGAGGATGTTGCGGCGCATGAAGTCAATCAACCGCCCCGGGGTCCCGATGACTACGTCAGTACCGCTTTTGAGCATTTGTTCCTGTCTGTTAAACCCTTCACCACCGTAAATAGCGGCCAGGCGAAGGCCTGTGTGCTTACCGAGCAGTTTACCTTCGCGGTAAATCTGAAGGGCCAGTTCCCTGGTAGGGGCCAGGATGAGGGCCAGGGGTGCTCTGCGTTTTGGCGATGTTCCGGCTTTGAGGATACTGGTGAAAATTGTGATGAGGAACGCGGCTGTTTTACCGGTACCGGTCTGGGCCTGGGCGCAGACGTCTCTGCCCTTCAAGGCCAAAGGAAGCGATTTGCTCTGGACAGGGGTCATCTCAACGAAACCGGCATCTCTGATGCCTGCCATGACCTCTTCGGGGAGATCGAGTCTGTTAAAAGATTGCGCTTGGGTGCTTGGGTGCTTGGGGGCTTGGGGGGTATCGCTTTCTTCCGGTTGGTCGTATTCGGTCACTAGTTGTTTTTCCTTTGTTTTTACATATTTTGATATTGTCGGAGTTTAGGTGAAGGCCAGCCTCCTGTCAATAATACGGCCTGAGGCCGTAGTATACGGTTAACAGTTTACGGTTCACAGTAAAAAACAACTTCTGTAAAGAATGATTTAGCATCACTGTCTACTGTTTACTGTAAACTGTAAACCTCAATAAAAAACGCCCCGCAAAAAGTTATGGGCTGCCCTTCGACACGTATCACCGGCAACAATCAGTTGCCGGTGATACGTGACGCTTATTCTGAATTTTAAAGGCAGGCAATCTAATATACTGCTTGGGCAGTATATTAGAGATATATGGCCTTGGTGAATTATTAATACTGGCTTGGTAGTATTTTACTTGACGACAGCTCGCATGTGACATATATACTGCTCAAGTAGTATTTATGGGGGAGACTGAAATGCCCAAAACAATCAAACCAATACCGACCCCTGTTCAAAGTGGTCCTCTTGATTCTGAGACTCTGGGGATGTTTGTCCGCGCTCGTCGGACTCAATCCGGAATGGGCATGCATGAAACAGCTGCCTTCTGTGGTGTAGCGGTTGACACCCTGACCAGGATTGAAACCGCGAAGGGGGATGTTAAGCTCTCCAGCATTTTCACGGTCTGCCGCATGCTCGGCATCAATCTTAAAGTCGAGTCGTGGGAGGATTGATGTCAGAGAACCTGTCTGTATTTCTGAATCGCGAACCTCTCGGAACGGTGACTCTTGAAGGCACGGAAGACCGCTATGGCTTGGAGTATGCATCTACATGGATCGAAGGTCAGGGCTATGCGATAACTCCTCATCTGAAGTCAGGCGAGTGCGAGTCCGAGCGAGTCAAACGGTTCCTCTCAAACCTCCTTCCGGAGGGTAAGTGGCTCGAAGAGCTGTCGCTCGATTATCAGATTTCCAAAAGCAACATTTTTGGTTTGATAGCCTTGATCGGCTCTGAGACGACCGGCGCTCTTACCTTTAAATACGACGGTGCTGACCGGAAACCGAGGGCGACCGAGTTCAGAGAGGTCGGCGCTAAGGAGTTGACGGAACGCATCGCGCAGCGACAAACGGTTTCAATCGCCAAGTGGGACGGCAAACCACGTCTGTCGGTCACCGGGGTCCAGGACAAGTTACCGATCATGATCAGACCGGACGGTGTGATGGGATTCGGTGAAGGTGAATTGGCCTCGACTCATATTCTGAAATTCGGGAAGCGTCCCGACATGTACATGGTGATCAACGAGTTCATCTGTATGGAGTTAGCTCGTTTGGTAAAGCTCCCCGTCGCGAAGGTTACTCTGGAACGTTTTGATGAGCCGGTCCTGGTGGTAGAGCGCTTCGATCGACTTTGGAACTATAACCAGGTCGACCGATTGCATCTGATAGATGGTTGTCAGATGCTTGACGTGCCTCCGACCTATAAATATGAGCGCCCCTACGGTAAGTCCGGTGAAGGTGCACGAATCAGAACCGGTGTCAGTCTGCCGAAGTTGTTTGAGTCTTGTCGGCATTGCCGTATTCCTGCCATGGCCAAAAGAGATCTGCTCAACTGGACTCTGTTTCAGTTATTGATCGGCAACAGCGATGCTCATGGCAAGAACATATCGTTCTTTGTTGGTAAAGCCGGGATCGATGTGGCGCCGAGTTATGACTTACTGAATATCGACATTTACGGTGATGATTTCGAACGTGACCTGGCAATGGCTATAGGTGATGAGTTTGTTGCTGATGAGATTCTCCCATACCAGTTAGCCGAATTTTGTGACGAATGTAAATTGCCGCAGAGGCAGGTTGCTACCAGTCTGAAAAATCTTTGCACGGTTGTTCTGAATAATCTTGATGGTTTGCCGATGGATGATATTCAGGATGGCCCAGAGATGGACTTTGCTCGGGAATTACTTTGGCGGATCAGAGACAATGCTGTGAGGTTCCGGGAATTCTCCCAGGAACTTGGGCACCTGAAGTTCTAGCTACAAAAAAAGACCCCGGCTTTTTCGCCGGGGGCTTTTATTGTAGGTGGTGACCCCACCGGGATTCGAACCCGTGTTAAATGGCTGTGAGCCCTTTGTTTATGCGGGTTCCGTTTTGGTCATGGCCAGACCATGGCCAGAGATTAAGATGTGTCGGCATGATACGGTCGTGGAGCGGGAATTGTGGTGTACCCTATATGTAATGATGTCCCTAGTAGTATCTTCATCTCTCGCTCGAACTCCAAACTCACCTTTGTTCGCTAGAATCGTCACGTAAAAAAGAGATAATCTCAGTTTTGGCCCACTCCTCCAAAGCCAGGGGTGCCCTGGAACTGAAAATCACATTGGATGCAGGTGTAAACATGTTGCCAAGGGTACTTGGTCGGATGGTAAGATGGCAATGGGAAGAAAGATAGGGTGGTTGCCGAATCTGTGCTCACTAGTCATTTCGACAGCTCCTACTTTCGTTCCATGACGAACTCATAAATATGGCCTAAGAATGTAAAAGTGGTGGTGAAGATGCCTGATCCAGTAGTAACACCAACATTAGGAACTCAGTTGTTTGGATGGCTACTTTCTTATTTAGGAGGAAAAGTAGCAGATGCAACGATCAGAGGAATTTATACTTCTCTAACGAAAAACAAGGATGAAGAAAAGGCTTTAGTAAGAGCTCTAGACAAAGCGATCACGAAATTTAAAAAAAAGCACTCCAGGCTGTATCTGTCCTTTTTTGATGAGCATTTTGTTCAGGAACGCGCCATAGAAGAATTTTCAAAAATTCTAGTCCTTAAGCCTCCTGATACAGCAACACTTGTTGAGGAATACATTAGCCAGTTTGGTGGACATGTTGAACGAGAGCATATCACTCGAGCTACCGAAGATTTTATGGGGTATGTACTTGAAGCGATGAAGGAAGAGCCAGCACTGAGGGCCCTTTATAGTCAGCATAGAATAGATGAGATACATCAACGAATAATAACCCTGCCCACATTAGATGATTTCGAGGGCGCAATACGAAAATTATCCATCCCAGTACAGAAAACACGAGAAGAAATTATTCCAGTAATTGAAACAGATGCGATTCTGTCCATATTCAGTCGGAAGTCATTATCTTTGCTTAGGTGGCCACAAACTTTAGATGATGGTGAGTGGATCGAACGACCAGAACTTGATTCATTGCTGGCTAAAATTGGTGGAGAGGAGAAAGTCAGTGTTCTGTTAGGTGCACCCGGCTCCGGTAAATCCGCCTTGCTGTCACGCCTTGGTGACCAATTGATTAAGGATGGAGTCGTATGCCTAGCACTAAAAGCAGAAGATCTTCCCCGACAAACTGAGACCTTGCCGGCGCTTCAGGAATGGCTGGGTCTTCCCGCCCCGATACAAGAGTGTTTTTCAAGATTAGCAAAGGTTCGCCCAGTAGTGCTTTTAATCGACCAGTTAGATGCACTATGCAAAGTGATCGATATTCAGACACAAAGGTTGTCTATCTTATTAGACCTGATTCATGCTGTCAAAGATAAGGAAAATGTTCACATTATTGTGTCTTGCAGAGAGTTTGAATATCGCCATGACACGCGCTTCCATGCTCTTGACGCAATTGAAGAGAACCTAGAGTTGCCATCTTGGGAAACTACTTCAGAGATATTATCAGCGCGTGGCATCGACTCATCTAATTGGCCAGAACAATTCCGAGAGATTCTCAGAACTCCCCAACACTTGAAAGTCTTTCTTGAACTCCTTGTCCCCAATAAGCAAAAGGTTTTTGATTCCTATCAAGGTATGCTCGAGGAAGTGTGGAAACAACATGTTGTAGACAACAGTGGTTCACCATTGCGTGCTGAATGTATAAATAAAATTGCTATGGATATGGGAGAAAGAGAGGAATTATCAGTACCATATGCAACATACGAAACGTACAAGAAGGAAATAGAACAACTAATTGCAAGAGGTATCCTGAGATATTCTGAGGACGGACATCAAATAGCATTTACCCACCAAACCCTCTTCGATTTTGCACGTACGCGAGCATTCATTTCCACCGAAGGAAGCCTTTCGGATTATGTGCTCAAAAGACAGGATGCACTGTTTGTTAGGCCTGTTCTTTGGAGTGCACTAAACTATCTTCGTTTAGCAGATCAAAAAAATTACTTGGATGAGCTTGGAAGGATTTGGGAGGATGAATCTCTGCGATTGCACCTTCGTTTGATGTTAATAGATTTCTTAGGTCAGCTGCCGGATCCAAGCGACCAAGAAGCTGACATGTTTATTACTTCGCTTGAAGATGAGCGATTGTGTAAACGAGCACTTATCTCGCTTCAAGGATCTCGGGGATGGTTCGAAAAGCTTGAATCGATTCACTTACCGAACTTAATGAAAGCCCATGATATTCCTGGTTGGATATTGGTTGGCATCCTCATAAAAGCTATGCTGTTTGCGAGAGAACGTGTGTTGGTGCTAGTAGAAAGCCATTGGAAGGATAGTCCTGAGCACTGGGGGTGGCTCTTTCATTTTCTCAGAGAAGTTAAGGAGTGGGATCCTCGATTTGTGGAGCTCGCCATGGGAGTGATTAAAGACTCAAGAGCAACCCCAGGTGAAACAGTCATATTGGCCGAGAAAGCTCAAACTGCCCATATCTCTGCGGGGTCTCGGCTTGTTGCGATAAAGCTTTGGCAGAAATTGGAACGAGTACGTGTAACAAAGCCTGAGCTTCCTGATCCTCCGCCACCAGATGCTGATGAAGTTGAAAAAGGTGTACATGATTGGAGCCTTGATAGGGCCTTATATAACCGTTTTAGCCAACTTATCGATGATAACGATTGGCACGGGATAGAAAAAGTGGCCACTCAGGCACCACTTCATTTCTTGGATGAAATTTTCCCATGGTTTACAGAAGTGCTAGAGGAGATCGCATATGATGAGCATGCTATCATTAATGAGTATCGGGATGACAGAAGCATGGGAATTGATCGATCATCCTATGTCGTTGAAGCCCTGATAAATGCAGTTGAAGCACACTCCCAAGAGCATCCCAAAGCGTATATTGAATTTGTAGAGCGTTCAAAATCCTGCACTCTGAAATTAATCCACAAGATTCTTGCCAAGGGGCTGGTAAATCTAACCACAAGTCATTTGCAGTATGTTCTACAGTATCTTCTCGAGGACTCTCGACGTCTAAGCCTTGGGGGTGTTGAAGATAGGCACTCCATTAGCAACGCATTAATCAACAATCTGGTACCAAATTTATGTGATGAAGAAGCATTAGAACTCGAACAATGTCTGTTGGACTATAAATATTACAAGGGGAATTTTGATGAGGATGGTCCGAAAGAGAGATTTGAACGCACGAAACGGGGGAGAGAGCATCGCTTAAGATTGCTAAGGTCATTCCCGAGAGAAAGATTATCAATCGATACTCAAAAACTCCTGGATGAAGAAAACAGGGCCTTTGCTTCCATGTGGGGTCGGGATGCATATTTCTCGGGTGGAGGTACGGTAGGTAGTCCTATGTCTGCTACCCAAATGGAAGAATCAAAAGATGAAAATATCATCAAGCTGTTCGATGAGCTGACCGATGAGACGGATTGGGACCATCCGAAAAATAGGATGTCTCTTATTGGAGGAAGCGTTCAAGCTTCACGGGAATTTGCTGAGTTTTCAAAGCAAGATCCCAACAGGGCTCTAGCATTGATGAATGGCTTTCAGCCTGGCAAACAAGAACGCCCCGCGGCCGTAGCTCTCAGGGAGATGGCCAATAATGGCAAAATAGAATCTAAAAAGTTAATACAAGTGATCTTTGACTTGGTTGAAAGAGGTTTCTTCACAGATGATTTTCAGGGTGAGATTGCTTGGGCTCTGAAATCGGTTACAAAGGAATCGGAAGGTCTATCAGATAGTATATGTGAGCTGTTAAAAGGCTGGCTTAGAGATGCCGATGTTCAGCAGGAAGAATCTCCTGAAGTAGGTGAGGATGACGTTGAAGACGCAAGAGGCAATAGCATCCTATGGGGTATGGGTGGTATGGAAATTCTCCCTCATGGCAACTTCCCTATTTTAGAGGCGCTTCAGTTTGGTTATCTATTAAGAAAGCAGCCTGAATATTCAAAGTGGCTCGATGTGCTGGAAGAGCATCTTGAAAGGCAAGAGACTGATAAGGTCTGGAAAGTGTTCTTACCCCATCTGAGATATCTAGGAAACGGCGACCTGGAAAGAGGTCGAAATTTCATTAATAGTGTTTTTAAAAAGCATCCTGATGTCCTGTGCTCAAAGCAAGCAATCCTCTTACTTGCTCGTCTTCATGGGTGGGTGGATCGAGATTTATACCAAGATTGGATGGAGCAACTACTCGAAAGTGAATGGGGGTTGGCCCCACAGGCATTTGGAGAACTTATTGGAATACTGGCAGCCATTCATGACAACTGGGAGTGGGCGCAAAGGCAACTTGAGCTTGTGATCAAAGGCGAATTTCCAGATCCGAAAGCATTGGAGGGGATGCGTCTTGGTTTGGTGTTTGCCGCCGCACATCATTGGAAAGAAGAGAGCTATCGGCCGTTTGCCACTTCAGTACTGATAAGGTTAATGCCACTCGGTGACGGTATTGTAGGTCATGGGATTTCAGATGTCTTTCGTGCTGCCCATCCGTTACCTGTCTGTGAGGAAACTAATCAACTGTTAGATGGGCTGATAGAGTGGCCGCAAATCCTTGAGAGTGGGGATTTGTTCTTTTTGTTGGAGAATATTCCCACTCTTGTTCGTTCAGAGCCAGATAGAGCAGCTAGGCTTTCTATGTTGATCATAGACGGGCTTAAAGATACGAAACGCGGATTTTTCCGTCACGACACAAAGCATCTCGTTGATGTGGCTATTACATTACAGAGGATGAAGGAATATCGATCTCATGGGATGGACATCTTTGAGCGCCTAATGGAGTTGGAAGCCTACGGAACCAAGGAAGCTTTGAGAGAGCTGGATCTTGAACGATGGGTGCATTAAAAGGTCCACTTACTATTCCTTTATCAGAAGAACGATGACTCATGCTTGAAGTCATCATCACCGGCCTAGTTGTCTTCTTTGCTCTAAAGTACTTCATCAATCGTCACTTCGAACGAAGAATCGAGCAACTGAATGAAGGAAATGCTGGTGGAGATCGTTGTTGAGGCGATCAGGGAGGCAACGGAGGGGCACAGAGCTCACTTCAGGGATAAACAAACGGCTTCTGACGAATAGCTTAGGCACATCTTTCACCAACGCCTACTACCGTTTCTCCCCGCCGGCTGCCAGGTGGCTGGAGGGGCATAGCTGGGCCAGACTGGTGGTGCGGCTTGTTCTGCTGCCCCTGATGCTGATGGGCTGGCTGGTGGTGAAGGTGGGATGGTTTGGGCTTTTACTGGGTATCCTGATGGCTCTGGCAGCCCGGCAGTATCGGCTGAGGGAGGCATAGGCCAAGGGCGATCTACATAAGGCAGATAAGAAGTATATAAGAGGGGTTGCGGATTCAAGCCGTAACCCCTTTCTTTCGCTGTCAGGATAGCTTGTTATCACCACCCGCTGCTGTGTGGGAGGAAAGGTCCACCACGTTGTCTGCGTCGATTACTCCTCTCATGGTCTCGACTTCCATCTTGGCGTAGCGATCTGCCGTTATCTGGATGCTTGAGTGTCCCAAGGTCTTTGACACGGCTTCCATGCTCACCCCCCTGTTGATGGCCTGTGAAGCGATGCTGTTCCTGGTGGCGTCCTTGAGAGCTACGTGTCTGAGACTGGCTTTCTCCAGGTTGTCTTTCCACAACTTGGGGAGATATTCGCGAGAGTATACTCGCCCGGTAGGGGTGGTAAACAGCCAGGCATCGGGTAGCTTGCCTCTCAGAATCGCTGGATCGAAGGTTTCTGAGAGAGGGATGTAATAGTCCTTTTTGTTTTTTCTCGATCGGACTTCTTTCCCCGAGAAGGCTCGCTCTACATGGACGGTCCTGGCTTTAAGGTCGATGTCTTTGACCTTGAGAGCCCTGACCTCGCCAGATCGCAGCGGATGATACATCATGAAGTGATAAATCGCTCTGTAAGGATCGGGGATAGCTTTCAACAGACTGAGCTGGTGTTCTTTTGTGATCCAGATGATAGGAGCTTGGGGCGGAGATATCTTCGGGAATATAGGCACTCTGGCGATGGTCTCTCGGTTATGGAGCCAGTTACAGAAGTTCCTCAGCATGGTCATGATGTTTTTCTGGGTTTTCACGGACAGCGGTTTTCTTCCTTTTTCAATCTGTTCGTCCTCGAGCCACAGGTGGAAGTCCTCGATGTGAGCCGTATTGATGTTCTGAAGGTTTTTGTCACTGAAGAAAGGTATGAAGTAGAGTCTGACGTAACGTTCAACCTCGGAAAGGTGTGTTGGGGACAGAGCCTTCTTCGTTTTGAGCCACTTCGGGAACAACGTCTTACCGCGGTAGGCCTCTACTTCACCGGCCTGATAGTTCCTTCTGGAGAATGTCTTATCTTTGAGTTCCTCTTGTATCTTAATCAGAACACGGTTGGCTTCATCATAAGAGCTTAGCGTATGCCCATCGCTGTCAGAGTAAATCCTGAGGTTTCTTTTATTAGGGTCGCTCTCGATATCTTTGGGAAGGTAGACGCGAACGAAATAATTGTCTGGTCGTGTCAGGCAGGAGCGACATACAAGATCCTTTTCCTTGCGGACACCATAATCCACCAATATCGTATCGAACTTACCTTCGCATTTAGGACAGACCTGACTTGTCGCAACGCTCCCTCTCATCGCTACCCCCTTAGGTTTTAAAGAGGGAGCGAGCATATCAGCCGATATACATGTAGGCAAGGTCTGGGTCATTTTGGGTGATCTTTTTGAATGTGGTAATGGTGCTGCGTAATCTAAGGAGTGCATTGCCCAACTCCGCTTCAGCGGAACCAGAGGCCAGCCGCACTCTCGGAAAGTATGGCATTAAGTAGCGCGTTAAATTCGACTATCTCATCCTGGTTCTTCTTTCTCTCTACTATGGCTTCTCGGGTAAACTCACCGTTAGTAAGGGCGTTGGCATTATTTGGTTGCCCTCCTCCAGTCCGTCCGGTCGTAGGGTTGGTTCCACAGCCATGCATTCGGCACTTCGAACGAAAGTCGCCGTTCATTGGATCTTTAACTCGAGGGTTTCGACAAGGAGTCCCCGCCCTCGTCCTCGCCCCACAGCGGGGCGAGAACAGGAAGGCAGGTTGTTTTCTTACTGTGCATGGGGTGGATTTGTCAGGAATTTTAGATCACCGTCTCATGTGCGTTGTCGGGAAGAGTCTCTGTTATATGGCTTAGATACAAATAATAATCCGTGCACATAATCACGCAGAGTGGATTGTCTTCCGGGTTCTCCAGGGTTACAAACATGGGTCTTTCGGTTAGTTCATCGAGAGCGTCCATCCCGCATGAGGGAAAGAGATCCAAGGGGATAAAATGCTCTTGGTGAGAGTGGCATCTTAGAAGTTCAGGATCGACCATGTAACGGAAGTTAGGGTGCCTCTCGGCCACAGTTTCAGCGTCACAGAGCGATCTGAATAGGTCTTCACTGATAACTACAGCAAAAGGCTCCTGTCCTGATCCCGTGGTGAGTTTCAGGCCATGACCGTCAGTTATGTGTTCGTTAATGTAACGCTCAGCGTTGTTAACGAACTCTTCGGACTTGACCATAGGTATTAAATTTGTAGCCATCTTAATGGTCTCCTTTTTGAGCTAACAGCTCTTAGCCCACTCGAAAAATTTTACCTCGTCGATTAAAACCCGGCGGCCAACCCTGACCAGACACTGGTCGATACCGTTATCTTTGGCGTGATGTATCAGGTACCTGAGTCCGCCAACAGTGGGCCAGGGGTGGAAGTCCGGCCAGACCGGGACGGGTATAAGTCTTCCCGTTCCAGGGTTGCCTTTAGCATTAGGCATTAGTCCCTCCTATATATAGATGTGGGTTGATATGGGCTTTTCGAAAAACAGCCCTCTTTACTGTTAATAGATAATGGGTGCCTGGCAGGGGAAATGAAGTAAAAACCTATAAACATGACTGAATATTTAAAAAAACTCTATAGCAGACTTCAAAACGCAGCCACAGACACCAATATCTATCGTAAGGGGTCAACGTCATTGAACGCCGGCTCTGTCACCCTACCCCTTACGGCAGGCCGGTTCTCAAAAAAAAGTAGGTAGAGTCATGTACAGCAAAGTAGTGTTCCGGTTGGTGTCTGAGTTAGCTGGTAGGGTACGTGAGGATGTATATGCCGTGTTTAGGGGAAAAGGTGGATATCGACCGATACCGGATCCCCTTAATGCGAAGGTACTGAGGGACCACCTCAACTCAAGTCCAGCGATCGGTGTATACCTGTTTAACCCCGGAGAGGATGCGGTGAGGTTCGCTTGTTATGACATCGACGATCACGATGGTAGCGCTGGATGGGCAGGAGCTGTTAAGGTTGCGGAGCTTTTATCTGCAGCCGCACGGGAACATGGACTACAGACTAATGCGGTACGTTCAGGAGGAGGACAGGGGATCCATCTTATCTTCATGTTTGAGGAACCTCAGAAGGCCAGGATCGTGCGCCAAACCCTGACCAAGGTCGCCGAGGAGTGTGATTTAAGTGTCGGTAATGGAGGAATAGGGGCGAGTCAGGTCGAGATCTTCCCTAAGCAGAAGAAGGTTTCTGAGGGAGGGTACGGGAATCTCATCGCTTTGCCCTTTGCCCGTAAGTCAGCCCTTCTTGATCCGGTTACTTTCGAGGTGCTTAACGAGGAAGCTCTTGAGTACTATAACTGGGACATTAGTCGGTTTCTCGAAATGTGCACATCGGAGAAACCTCAGGAAGCATCGACGGAGAATAATACCGGAGTTCGGGACGTCAGTGAGTTTGATCTGGCTACTGTTATGAAGGCTCTGTATCAACTGAATCCCGACGGTTACGAGGGTTGGTACAGGCCAGGTATGGCCATGAAGAATACCTTCGGAGAAAAAGGACTTGAACATTGGCTGGGATGGTCGTCATTGTCAGAGAAGTACGAAAGAGAGGAGGCGATAACGAAATGGGAGACGTTCGATCCGAAACTTCCTGAGGAGCAGTTAACTGCCGCCAGTATACTGCACTGGGCGAAACAGGCTGAATCTGGTCCAGGTTCGGGGCCTGGCATCTCCATTGTAGAGAAAGACGGTCAGTTGGGTAAGTGGAAGGGACCACTGAAAAACCAACATTTCGAAGCCATAACATCTTTCGTGATCAAGCCCCTAAGTTCTATCAACGTTCCGGGTCGAGGTGAGCACCTTAAAGTAGACCTTGTCAGCGGTCAGATCCGGAAGACAATTACCATACCTCCTGAGGCCTGGCACAGCCAGACCAGATTCCTGTCCGTACTGCCTTCCAAGGAGTTCGCTTTTTACGGATCAAATACTGATGTTCAGCGTATACGTCAGCACCTGAGTGGATTCGATATGAGCGTTAGAACTGGAGTTCACACAGCCGGGTTTCACGATGGATGCTTCGTTACTTCAAAGGGTGCACTGGACTCTGAAGGTAAATCTACCGAAGATCTGAGCTATGTCGGTGACCTGGATAATAAATGCTGCCTTATCTCGACAGAAGCTGCCAGCCCGGAAGAGTTGAGTCGGATGGCCGAGATCATAGACAAGTTCAACTCTCCTCAAATTGCACTTCCAGTGCTGGGCTGGGGTGTGGCTTGTTACTTTAAGAAGTCCCTCGCTCCTTTTACCGGCAACAGATTCCCTCTGCTTAATCCCCAAGGGGAAGCCGGTAGCGGTAAGACCTCAACAGTAGAAGGCATTCTCATGCCGTTACATGGACTCAGGGGGCCTGCAAATAGTATCGGAGAACAGACCAGGTTCACTATGATGAAGCATGTATCCTCAAGTAATACGATTCCTGTTTACTTGGAGGAGAACAAAGCTAGTCGTTCCAGCGAGACTCAGAACCGTCTTGTCTCCAGTCTTATCCGACAGTCCTACGACGGGCTTGAGGGTAACCGTGGGCGCGCTGATCAGTCGCTGGTGTCCTACCGGTATGAAGCTCCGATCTGCATCGTTGGTGAATCAGGTTTTACCGAGACCGCTGTTCTCGATCGGCTGGTGACAGCTTTCTTTTCCAAGGCCACCTCTGCTCCCCACCTTGAGAAGTTCAAGGAATTACAGAGCCTGCCGCTGGAGAAACTGGGCCGGACTATCCTGGAAAAGGCGCTCACTATGACAAAGGCTGAGGTAGAGGAAGCCTTTTCTGTCGAAATGGAGTCTGTCTCCTATGAGCTCAAGGATCGTCCGCGGGAGAACGCTGCTACAGCCCGGTTCGGTCTGGAGATTCTCGGTAGTATACTCGGGCGAGATTTCGATAAAGCTGCCGTGGACCGGGCTATTAAGGAAGGTGTTTACGGCACTGACGGTACCTGTAGAAAGTCCGCCGTGGATCAGATCCTGGAGGCGTTCTTTGTTATGGCGGAGTCTTGTTCAGGGAACCTGGGCGAAGAATATTTCGCACAGGAACGACTCGTCAAAGGCATACATTACCAAGTAGATGGTAAAGAGCTTCGTATTTGGAGCACTGGCGCCTATCCGATCTTTCTTAAGTGGGCCAAGATGCATGATTTTGAGGGCGAGAAGCTCCCCAAAGCTACCTTCCTTTCTCAAGTTAAGACCGAACCCTACTTTGTGGCACGAAAATCAGCTCAGATAGGGCAGAAAATAAAGTCAGCATTGATCCTGGATATCGAAGGTATGGTTAAGAAGGGTCTGGAAGTCCCCGGTCAAGGGCAGGAGTCAGAGGAGGCAACACCAGGGATTCCGTTCAAGGCAGAAAAGGACGTACAACATTTTGATTGTTAGGTTGTTAGGTGTAGGCGTTAATTTAACCTCTGGTTAATCTGCTTTTACACTCCCTAACATACTGAAATAATTGAAACTTTATTTCCTTTATCGCCTCTCTGCGGGGGAGTGTATATTCAGGAAAGCCAACATCCTGGATATACCCCCTCGCTTTCCTTTTATATAGAGTGGTACCCCCTAGAAGGGATAAACGGCATAAAACATTTAAATCCCATTCTGCGGTGTTGTTAACTCATTTAACCTCAAAACCAGGTCTGGAGGTCATGAAGATAGTAACTGGGTTTTTCAGGATGCTAAAGGCTGGCGATCAACGAAAGCCCCGCATCGATGTGACTGCGGGGCTGGTTTTCGTTTTGTCTCAGACACAGCAGGGATATGTATTCTGATCAAATCCTCCTTATGCGGCAGTGATCAGTTTAGTGCGCCCTCTAACCGATTATGGCCCCGCTTCGGTTTTCCTCAATGCTGGGTCCCTCCCCTCTTTAGGGTTTAGCTACGTGCTCTAGAATTTTGTACGTCAGTTCATCGAAAAAAAGCACCTTACACTTTGGACAAACGAGCACGAGAACTTCAGGGGCAGTGGCTTTCTGTTCCGGGCTAGACCCAAGAGGTGTGAGCACCAGGCCAACCTTAACAGCCTCAATGTTAGCGATGACTTTGCAGCATGGACATCGGGTGACTTCGCTCTCGTGACAGCTTTTGCAGGTGTCGCCGTAGAATAAGGCTTGAGCCAAGCCGCTAATTTCCTCTCCACACTGATCACATTTCTTCTTTCCTCTTTTCATCCTTGTTGCTCCTTTCCAGGCAAAGAATAACCACCCTAGAGCGGTGGCGTTGTTCAATTGGTTCTTGAGTGCACTTTCTTATAACAGCTCAGTAGGGGGAATTAGAAAACCGCCTGAGTTCTTGTGGTGTTCCACCCTCAAACCACAAGAGAGTTACGCTACTGGGTTTCGATACCATCTGAAACTGACTCAGGAAGGACATTGGTGGCATCAATGGTGACGAAATAGGCACCAACATCAGTGAGAAGGCCGTCGTTATCGTACATGAAGGAAACTGTCTGCCCCGGTTAGGTGTCCCTTTTCTGTCCTTTATCTTGAAAACATACTGCCACCTGCCGTATGATAGCGCGGTAGGGTTTCCTTTTGGGTGATGTTGAGTAAAATAACGCTTGGTTCTTGGGTTCAAAAACAATAAATGCAGGCTCTGATCTTCTTTATTTCACGTTTTCACCCCTGTGCGAACTACCGGTACGGATGGGGGGGTAGGGAAGACCGGGGAAATAGACCCACGTATGGTCGTTAATAAGGGTTTGAGAATACAGGAGTAGCCATGCCTCGTTTCCTTCACACAGCAGATTGGCACCTTGGAATGACCCGGCACTACCTCAAAGAAGGCGAGCAGGAGAAGTTCGCCCAAGCCAGGATCGACGCGATACGCAAGCTTGGTGAAGTCGCCACTTCTGAAGCCTGCGAGTTCATCGTTGTCAGTGGTGATGTGTTCGACTCCAACCAGGTGGACCGGAAGACTGTAGTCAGGGCTCTGGAGGCTCTGGGCAGCATCCAGGTTCCAGTTTACCTCCTTCCCGGTAACCACGATCCCATGAACGAAGCTTCGGTGTTTCGTTCCCAGGTCTTCCTGAATCACAAACCGGACAATGTTCATGTGCTGGAAGGTGAAACACCCATTGAGGTCGTAAAAGGTGTTGAGATCATAGGTGCCCCCTGGATGGCTAAAAAGATCGTTCATGACCCGGTCGCTCAGACTTGTTCAGGGATTGAGCCAGGCAGGGGGCTCCGTATCTGCCTGGCCCACGGAATGGTTGATAAACTATCTCCCAGTCCCGATGACGCCGGCCTGATCTCCCTGGAGGATGCAGAAAATTTGATTTCTGAAGGGATCATGCACTATCTGGCTTTAGGAGAAAGGCATTCCGTTGAGGAGGTTGGGAGCACAGGCCGCATCTGGTTTTCAGGTTCACCCGAACCCACGGCCTACCGTGAACCGAGGCCGGGATATGTTCTCGTTGTAGATCTTGACCAGAAGTCATGTGACATCAAAGAGGTAGATATCGGTACTTGGAAATTCGTTGAAGAGAGAAAACGCCTCGATAACGATGATGATCTTATGGCGCTGGAAGAACGCCTTGACTCGATCGATAACAAAGAGCGGACTATAGTCAAGCTGCGCTTTGAAGGTACCCTGAATTTGACGCAGCGGGCTCGGCTCCATAAAATTCTCGATCACATTCAGGATCTTCTTGCTGCCCTTGAGATCAGGGAAAAGGATATTGGTAAGGAACTTATTGTCATTCCCGATGACACTGATTTCGAAGACCTCAGCTTCTCCGGTTTTGCAGATAAGGCGCTGGGCAGAATTCGCGAGCAGGCAATACAGGAAGGTGAGGATGGCGAGATCGCTAGGGACGCCCTGGCTCTCCTGGTTCGCCTGGCAGGAGGTGCTTCATGATCATCCACCGACTGACCATCAAAAATTATCGCGGTGTCGAGGAGGCTTCCGTCAAATTCTCCCCGATGGGTATCACCCTTATCGAGGGGGACAATGAGGTCGGCAAGACCAGCCTTGTCCAAGCCTTACACAACATCTTCGAATATACCGACAACAGCAAGCATCGCAACATTACGGCCATAAAACCCACCCATCGTGACGAGGGTCCTGAAATAGAGCTGGAGGCAGAGGTCGGACCCTATCATTTTACCTATTTCAAAAGATTCCACAGGACGCCTGCCACATGCCTGACCTTCTTTAAACCTTCTACGGAGATGCCTCTGACTGCACGGGAAGCCCATGAGCGAGCCGAACGGATACTGAGGGAAAACGTCGATTGGGATCTCTGGAAGGCGGTCGGTGTTCAGCAGGGAGAGGGAATTACCCAGGCCGATCTCAAAGTGAATGGTTCTCTTGCCGCTGCACTGGACAGGGCCGCGGGGAGCGAAGCGGATGGTGAGGAGGACTCTCTTCTGGAGCTTTTGGAAAAAGAGTACCTTAAGTACTTCACCCCTACCGGAAAAAAGGGGAAAGACCTCGAAAAAGCAAAAGAAGAAGAGAAAAGCCTGGAAGACCAATTGGCAGAATTGAAACGATTGGAATCCGAAGTCGAAAAAGATGCAATCAGGGCGGGTGTTATTAAAGAGGATATCCGCAAACGAGAAAGATCTTTAGGAGATCTCAAGACAGAGAACAAAAGGGTCAATGAGGACCTGGATAAGGTCTCTACTCTCGAGAACGAGATCGAAAAGCATGAAATTGAACTCAAGAAACTGGAGCGTGATTGTGAAGCCGCCGAATATGCTTTTGAGGTGCGCAAAAAACTTATTTGGCGTATTGAAGACCAGGAAAAAGAGATCGAAGAACTTACAGGGCTCGCTGGCAGTGAAGCTGAGAAGTTGAAAGAGGCTGAAGATAAAGTCTCGGTAGTTGGAAAATCCCTGGACGCTTTCGCAAAAAAGAAGAGAGAATTCGGGGTAATCATGGATCTTAGACAGAAGGATTTTGAATTCTACCGTGACTGTCATGACCTCGAGCTTATGAAGGAACGCAAAGAGAGGGTTGATGAAGCCAGGGCAAAGGCGAAAGGAGCCGGATCTGTTCTGGAGAAGATCCGGATTGGCGAAGACGAACTGGAGGAGATTCTTGTCGCTGAAGGTGAGGTTCGTACGGCCAGAGCCGGGCTTCAGATGGACGCACCTTCCCTGGCCATAAAATCACTGAAAGACGTCGATCTTGAATTAGACGGTAAAAAGTTAGTGCTTAAGTCCGGTAAGGAGAGACTGGAATCGGTGACGGAAGTAACGAATATTTTAGTCCCTGATATTCTGGAAATCAAAGTTGCACCCGGAACAAGTTCGAAAGGCCTTAGGCACCAACTTGAGGTGGCAGAGGAGAAACTGTCCAGACTTCTGCAGAAACACGGAGTCAGTGATAGGACGGACGCAAAGAAGCAGATTCAGACCCGTGAAAATGCAGCGTCACAGATTGAGGCGGTCAAAAAAACTGAACAGGAGAATCTCAGGGACCTGACGTATGAGGGCTTTGCGGAGAAGATCAAGGGATTGGAAGATGTAACAGCCAACTACATCAAGGAGCGTGGCGAGACACCCCCGATGGTTGGAAATCTCGATTCGTCCCGAAAAATTCAGCAGGAAGCCGAGGAGGCCCTCAAAGAGGTCGAGCAAGACCGTGGAAACGCTGATAGTGTGCATAGGGCTGCAGAAGCTAATAGGAACAGGCTCAGCGCACAAGTTTCAAATGTGGAGGGACAACTTTTATACGCAAAAAAAGATCTCACTGATGTGATCCGGCAGCTGGAGGAAGACAGAAAATCAACTAATGACAGCGAGCTTGAACGAGCACTGGCCAGTGCCCGTGAAGCGATGAGCAGAAAGAGTGGTGTTATCGGCTTGAAGAGCGAAGATCTTTCCAGATTGAACCCTGAACAGATTCGCGCTTTGGCTGGAACCTCGGCCGAATCCCTGAAAACGGCAGAGGTCCGCCTTAGGGGGCTTATGGATGAGGAAATCGAACTGAAAGCCAGACTCGATGTGAAGAGTGAGGAAGGACTTCACGAGAAGATCCTGAAGGTGGAGGGGGACTTTTTCAGGAAGCAGCGTGATAACCGGATTCTGTCCCGGAGAGCGGCGGCCGCTACTCTGCTTTACACAACTATGAAAGAAGAACAGGGAAAAGCCCATGAGAAATACAAAGCTCCTTTCAAGGACAAGATCGAACAGCTGGGACGACTCGTCTACAATGACACCTTCCAAGTGGTCCTTAAAGATGGTCTGAACATCAAGGACAGGTCGCTCGATGGCCGGACAGTGCCCTTTGACAGCCTGAGCGGTGGAGCCAAGGAGCAACTTTCCATTTTGGCTCGCATAGCTGCCGCCATGCTGGTTTCGGACGATAAACCTGTGCCCATTATCATTGACGATGCTTTGGGCTACACGGACCCTGGACGGTTAAAGATGATGGGAGCCGTCCTTGCCCAGGCGGGAATGACAGGGCAGGTCATCGTCCTCACCTGTACTCCTGAGCGGTATGCACACCTGGGCAAAGTCGAGATCGTACCCATGCGATCTACTCCTGCAGCTGAAAAACATGAATGAAAATGACCATTTCAAACCCGCCAATCATCAAAATGTTTAGGGCTTCGGGATCTAGCTCTGAAGTTTTGAAGGAGGCGGTCATTACCTTCTAGAAGGGGCACTAATGACCAAGCTGACTCTGAGCCGGCTATCCGGGCTCATTTTACGCGCTTGCGATGACTTGCGTGGAAACATGGATGCTTCGGAGTACAAAGAGTATATCTTCGGTATGCTCTTTCTGAAGAGGCTCTCCGATCTCTTCGATCAGGAGCGTGAGCGCCTTGCTAAGGAGTTAAAGGCGAAGGGCATGGCCGATGAGGTCATCGCCACCCAGCTCGAGAACCCGGACAAGTACACCTTCTATGTACCCAAGGAGGCGCGCTGGTCCAGAATCCGCCACCTCAAGACAAACGTCGGTACCGCCCTCACCAAGGCGCTCGAAGCTCTCGAGGAGGCCAACATCGACGCCTTGCAGGATGTCCTCAAGCACATCAACTTCAACAGGAAAATTGGTCAGCGCACGCTCGACGACGACACCCTGTCCGATTTCATACAGAATTTCGAGAAGATCCCGCTGCGCGACGAGAACTTCGAGTTTCCCGATCTTCTCGGCGCAGCCTACGAGTACCTGATCAAGTACTTTGCTGACTCCGCAGGCAAAAAAGCCGGAGAGTTCTATACTCCGTCCGACGTCGTGCGCACGATGGTCGAGATCGTCGAGCCTCAGGCCGGAATGAGCATCTACGACCCGACGGTGGGCTCAGGCGGCATGCTGATCCAGAGTCGGGATTACATCCAGGAATGCGGTGGTGACCCGAGGGATCTGTCCCTCTACGGCCAGGACAAGATCGGCACTACTTGGGCAATCTGCAAGATGAACATGCTCCTGCACGGCATCGCCCACGCGGACATTCGGCAGGAAGACACCATTCGCAGGCCGCAGCATAAGGACGAAAGCGGCGAACTCAAACGCTACGACCGCGTCCTCGCAAATCCGCCATTCAGCCAGAACTACATCAAGAAGGACATCGAGTACCCCGGCCGCTTCGCCGTGTGGCTCCCCGAGAAGGGCAAGAAGGGCGACCTGATGTTCGTGCAGCACATGGTGTCCGTGCTCAAGGCCGACGGCAGGATGGCTACGGTCATGCCCCACGGTGTTCTGTTTCGCGGCGGCGAAGAACGCGAAGCCAGGCGCCACTTCATCGAGCGCGGTTGGCTTGAGGCGATCATCGGTCTGCCTGCCGGACTCTTCTACGGCACAGGCATCCCTGCCTGCCTGCTGGTGATGAACAAGAAGGAGGCGCAGAGTCGTAAGCACGTCGTATTCATCAACGCCGACCGCGACTATCGTGAAGGTAAGGCACAGAACTTCCTGCGCGCTGAGGACATCTCGCGCATCGTTCACGCCTACCGCGCCCTCACCGGAGGAGTATCTGAGGAGTTTGGGGACGAGATGCCGGGCTACGCGCGGCGTGTACCGGTCGAGGAGATCAAAGCTGAAGATTTCAACTGCAATATCCGACGCTACGTCGATAACGCGCCCCCGCCCGAGCCCCACGACGTGCGCGCCCATCTTCACGGTGGTGTGCCCGTTTCTGAGATCGACGCGCTCAGGCAATATTGGACGAACTACCCCGGCCTGCGCGAACGGGTGTTTATTCCACGGATGAACATGGATTCTCAAGGGAACTTACAGGCAGGCATGGTCGAACATGGCTCGAAGGAGGCCGAAACCAGGAAACCTGCCATGGCAGCTGAAGTACGGACGGACTACGCTGCCAGAAATCCAGTGATCAATCCCGGTTATGCTGATTTTACCGCCGAAGTCACAGACCGCCGCGGCCTAGCCCATATCGTGGATATGGATAAGAGTGTGGCCGTAGCTCATACCACCTTTTTAGCGAGGCTCGAATCATGGTGGAAGAAACACCTGTCTGAAATCGAAGCGCTTGCGCCAAGTAAAAAGATGAACGGCAACGTCTATGCCCTGCGACGCAGCCTGCTCGCATCCATCGAACAGACCTTTGCGCGTAACAAGCTGCTGACCGGACACCAGATCCGCGGCGCTTTCGCGCGCTACATGGACGAGTTGAAGGCCGATCTTAAGTCCATCGCCGCCAGCGGATGGGGGCCTGAGCTCATTCCGGACGCCGACATCCTCGAGAGCCAGTTCCCCGAGGTCCTCGCTGAGATGGAAACCAAGCGAACGCGTATCGCGGAGTTGACAGCGCTTTTTGGTGCGGCTGATGAAGATAACTACGAGGACGATGGAGACACCGGGGTTCTTCCGGGGGATCATGTCAAGGCCCTCAAGGCCGAGCTGAAAGGACTCAACGCCACTTGGAAGACTGCACTCAAGGAGCTCAAGTCTCTTGCGGCAGACCTCTTCACCGAGATGAAAGCGGCTGGCGTGCTCCCCAGTGGCGTCAAAAAGGGCGACGTTACCCACGGCATGACCGCCAGGGAAGCCGACTTCGATACCAGCAAGGTTATCATCGACCTGGCCGCTCAGGCCAAGTTCAGCTCCTACCGGATCGCGATGATCCAGGAGCACATGCAAGGCGGGCGTGAGGCGCTCGAACGTGCCCGGACACGCGAAGAATGCTTCCTCCGGCACAAGGCGCTTGCCGACGAGTCAAAGCAGCTCAAGGCCGACCTGCGGGCAACGGAAAATAAACAGGACGAGCTTGTGGCGGCGGCGCGCGCAAAGATCGACCACGACGAAGCCCAGCGCGTCATCATCGACCGCCTGCATCGGCTCCTGGTGCAGATCTACGAGTCGTACCTGCGCGCAAACCAACGAGCTTGCCTCGCGGCACTGGAGAACCTACACGATAAGTACGCCGTCAAGGCCGAGGATATCGAAAAGCGGCGGGATGCGGCGACCGCGAAGTTGAAGGGGTTCTTGGGGGACTTGGGGTATGAGTGATTGGACGACCAAGCCTCTCGAAGACGTTACTGAGATTCGCTCCAGCAACGTCGACAAGAAGTCCAACCCTGGTGAGCAACGCGTCCGCCTCTGTAACTACATGGATGTTTATTCCTCCGAGTACATCACCAAAGACATGAAGTTCATGGAGGCAACCGCAACCCCTGTGGAGATCCAGCGATTTAGTGTTGAGCGTGGCGACGTACTGATCACCAAGGACTCCGAGACCCCAGATGACATCGGGATTCCGACGGTGGTTGTTGACGAGATCGACAAACTTGTTTGTGGCTACCATGTGGCCTTGATTAAGCCGGATCGTGATGAAGTGGATTCCATCTATCTGGCGAAGCAGCTCGCAATGATCGACACGGCTCGGTACTTCGGGCGGTTGGCGAACGGGTCGACGCGCTACGGCCTTTCGTACAAGTCCATTGCGGATACGCCCATCCGACTAGCTCCGTTACCCCAGCAACAACGTATCGCCGAGATCCTGTTCACAGTAGACGAGGCTATCGAGCAGACCGAAGCGCTGATCGCAAAGACCCAGCAGATCAAGGCCGGCCTGATGCATGACCTCTTCACCCGGGGTATTACAAAGGACGGCCGACTCCGCCCCCTGCGCGAAGAAGCTCCGCAGCTCTACAAAGAGTCGCCGCTCGGGTGGATTCCGAAGGGGTGGGAACTGACACCGCTGGGAACGGTATCGGAAATCGTGTCGGGCGTAACTTTGAATAGTCAGTCTTCGTCCGGAGATGTTGAAGTACCCTATCTGCGAGTGGCCAACGTGCAAGACGGCTACTTGGATCTAAAGGAAGTCAAAACGATTCGAGTTGGCGCTACGCAGCTGTCAAAGCTTGCACTCCGCCGTGGAGATGTCTTGATGAATGAGGGTGGTGACTTCGATAAGCTCGGCCGTGGAACCGTGTGGAGCGAAGCGATCGTACCTTGTATCCATCAGAACCACGTTTTCAGAGTCCGTCCACGCACTGATGTCTTGCGTCCCTGGTTTCTTGCCTACTGGTCCCAGTCTGAGTTTGGCAAGAAATACTTCGTGCTGAGTTCTAAACAGTCAACCAACCTTGCTTCAATCAACTCGACCCAGCTTCATCAGTTTCCAGTAGCAAAGCTAGATGCTACGGAACAGGAAGCTATCGAGTCGCGATTGTTTGCCTCTGACTCGCAAATTGACGCGTTACGGGCTGACTTTCAGAAATATCGACGCTTACGCACCGGGATGATGTACGACCTCCTCACCGGATGCGTGCGGGTTCAAGTCGGACAATCCAAGGAGACGACAGCATGATTCAGCGTATCGACTCTTTGAAAGACTTTGGTCTGTTTCGGGACTTCGCCGGAGACAACTCCAGCGGTGTCCCTGCTTTCAAGAAATACAATCTCCTTTATGGTTGGAACTATTCAGGCAAGACCACGCTCTCTCGGGTTTTTCAAGCTATTGAGAAGAATGCCCTTCCCCAAGACTACACGGAAGCCAGATTCAGGATTACATTGGATGATGGGATCAAGCTGAATTCGTCCGACCTGTCATCCCCGTCCACCGTCAGAGTCTTCAACCGCGACTTCGTAAACGCGAATTTTCAACATGAACATACCGCTCCGGCAGTCTTCATCGTGGGTGAAGAAAGCGCAGCGCTCAAGGCACGCCTCATCCAGCTTCAGGAGAGACAATCAAAAGTCAAAGGACTTACTGGTGATTTTGAGACGAAAGGGTCCGCGATCAAGGATGAGATTGACAAGCGCGGCACTGACCGGGCTCGGGATATTAGCGAACTGATGGGGAATCGAAGCTTCCGCCGTCCGAACTTGGAACAGCGCATTGAAGAAGTGAGGCAAGATCATGCTTCTCATCTACTCGATGACGATACCGTTCAAACGCGGCTTGCCACCTTGCGTAGCGGTGATGATCTTGCTGAACTAGCGGAGCTAACAGCGTCAATTCCTGACTTTGAAGAAACAGCGAGAAAAGTGAACCGTTTATTGTCTCAGACAGCTAGCAACCGTGCGATTGAAAACCTCAAACGCGACAAGGATCTCGAATCGTGGGTGCGCCAAGGGTTGAAACTACACAAGGATTCGAACATCTGCGGATTCTGTGAATCTCCCCTGAATGATGATCGCCTGGTGGCGCTACGCGGACATTTTTCGGAAGCCTATGAGAGCTTGATGCAGGACTTGGAAAGGAAGACTGAAGATATCCGCTCGATAGACTTCAACTTCGAGCTCCCCGATGATACACGCTTTATGCCCGACAAACGGCAATCGGTCACCGAGGCTAAACAGAAGCTTGGTGCTTGGCAAGATTGGGCTAATAAAACGCGTGACCAGGCGGTTGAGGCCTTAGAGAAGAAGCAAAAAGCCCTTGAAAATCAGACCAAATGGGACGGAGACTTGTCCCGCGCTATTGAAGGACGCGAGGCTGTTGATGCCGTCAATTCCGCGATCAGAGAACACAATAGGATGCTCGCCGACATAGAACAGACCAAGGCCGATGCTAAATCGACCTTGGAAAAGCATTACGCAGCACTTCATTTCCAAGAAAACGAAATCGAGAAGAAAGAAAGCGAGAGGGGTCTCCAGACGCTGAAAGCCATACGTGCGAAAAACCTTGGTGAACGTATTGTTGAGAAGATTCGGGATATAGAAGGCCAGATCAGCCAGTCCGCGATTGGCGCCGAGAAACTCAACGAGCTTTTGAAATACCTGCTGGCCGGTAGCAACATTGAAGTTGAAAGTGTTGGTGAATCCGAGTTCCGATTCCTCCGTGGTGGACAGGTTGCAACCAATCTGAGCGATGGCGAGAAAACAGCTCTTACTTTAGCGTACTTTCTTACGAGCCTTGAGGCTGACGGGGCATCTCCAGAGAACGCTGTTGTTTTCGTGGACGACCCAGTTTCAAGCCTCGATTCGAATCACATCTACGCTGCATATGCGCTGATTATCGAACGCCTTGAAAGCTGTTATCAGGTCTTCGTGTCCACTCACAACTCGGAGTTCTTCAATCTGTTTAAGGGAAGTTGGTTTGGGAATAAGGGTGGTAACAAGCCAGATTCCAGTGCTTTCTGGATATATAGAGAATCTCGGTCTGATGGAACTGTCCAAGCGAGAATTGTTGATCTACCCGGATTGCTCAGAAAATACAAATCCGAATATGAGTTCGTGTTCTCGAAGCTCTATGAGTTTGAGAAGAGTGATAATCCCTCGGAGCATGAAGCCTATACCGCGCCAAATCTGTTAAGGAAATTTCTGGAAGCTTATCTTGGCTTTCGGAAACCATGCGAGAGGACCTGGCATAAGAAACTTGATCTGTTGTTCGACTCCCCTGAGATGCGCCGTGAAGTGCAAAAATTTGCCGATGATGCCTCGCACCTTCAAAGCCTCGATCGCAGTCTGCAGCATCCTGCCTTCGTAGCATTGTCACAGAAATATGTTAGAAACGTGCTGGCAGCTCTGAAAGAAAAGGATGAGGAACATTACCATTCTCTCGAAAGGGTAGTTAACGGGGGCACCGCATGACCACCAAACTTCCCATCAATCTCGAAGATCTGCTTCGTCAACGCACCGTCGAAGGTGAGCGTATCGAATACAAGGCAGGGTGGAACCCAGACGCGATTATCCGGACGCTCTGCGCTTTTGCCAACGACTTTCACAACCTCGGCGGCGGCTATATCGTCATTGGTGTCGCGGAAAAGAACGGGCGTCCGGTGTTGCCGCCAAAGGGCTTGCCTCCCGATAGCATTGATGGAATTCAGAAAGAGCTTCTGAATCTAGGCCATAGCGCCATTGTGCCGTATTATCATCCGCTTTCAGCAGCATATGTAATGGATGGTCGGACAATCCTGGTCCTTTCGGTGCCTGGCGGCGAAGTTCGTCCGTACAAGGCTCGCACCAGCGTGACGCAAAAGCGTAGCGACTGGGCATACTATATTCGCAAACAGACGAGCACCGTGCGAGCGACCGGTGAAGATAAGCGTGAGCTTCTTTCCCTGGCGGCCACCGTTCCCTTCGATGATCGCTACAACCAAAGTGCGACTCTCGATGAACTCTCTCCACAGCTGATGAAGGAATTTTTGCGTGCGGTGGGTAGTGATCTCGCAGACGATGTTGATGTACTTCCCCGAGAAGAACTCGGACGTCAGATGAATGTCATCGGTGGGCCATCGGAACGTCCGTTTCCTAAGAATGTCGGCCTGCTGTTCTTCAACGAGGCGCCTCATCACTTTTTCCCAGTGACACAAATTGACGTGGTCTATTTTCCCGAAGGGGCGGGCGGGGACCGGTTTGAAGAGAAAATATTTCAGGGTCCTTTGGATCGCATCACCCGGGATGCGATTTCGTACATCGAACGTAATTATATTAAAGAGACGGTTATCAAATATCCTGACCGGCCCGAAGCTGAACGCTTGTGGAATTTCCCGCTGGCGGCGGTCGAGGAGGCGGTGGTCAATGCTGTCTATCACCGTTCTTATGAGATCCGAGAGCCGGTCGAGATACGAGTGAGTCCGGAGGATCTTGTCGTGTTGAGTTTTCCCGGTCCGGACCGCTCCATTCGCATGAGTGATCTGCGCAACGGGCGGGGCGTGAGTCGTCGTTATCGTAACCGACGCATCGGGGAGTTCCTCAAGGAGCTTGAGTTGACGGAGGGCCGCTCCACGGGTATTCGGAAGATCCTGAATGCGATGGAGCGCAACGGGTCTCCGAGGCCGGAGTTCGACACGGATGACGATCGCAGCTATTTCCTGGTTCGGTTGCCGGTTCACACGCGTGCATTGCAATCGGAACCGCCAACGCCCGAAGTCACCGGCGAAGGCGCTGGGGAAATCACCGGTAAAGACGGGGTCCATGACACAGGTGAAGTCACAGGTGAAGTCGCAGGTGAAGTTGAACGATTGCTCCATGCGTTGACGAGTCCCATGACACGGTCTGAAATCCAGATGGCGCTCAAACTCAGGAGCCAGGCCAATTTCCGCGACCGCTATTTGCAGCCTGCGCTGGAAACAGGACTCATCGAAATGACCATCCCGGATAAACCCCGCAGCAGCAAGCAGCGCTACCGCCTGACCGACAAGGGGAGGAGAAGTTTGAGGGGCGGCGCCTCGTGAGCGAATACCTTCATGTCGAAAAGCCCTTCCTCGACCAGCTCGACGGGCTTGGATGGGAAGTTGTCGATCAAGGCATGGGGTTCATTCCCTCGGACCCGGCCAAGAGTTTACGCTCCGGATTTCGTGAGTTGATTCTTCCGGAGGTCTTTCGTAACGCGGTGCGGTCGATCAACCTCACGCCCGACAGCAAGCCTTGGCTCACCGACCGCCAGCTAGACGATCTGCGCGACCAGGTTCTTCGGCAGCCGAACCAGACCCTGCTCGAAGCCAACGAGGCGGTGCAGAGCCTGTTCCTCAAGGCCCAGGTCGACGTCAACGAGGTGACGGGCGAGCCTGACCCTGTGGTGCAACTCATAGACTTCGCGCACCCGGAACGCAACCGGTTCCACGCCATAAACCAATTCCGCGTTGATACCCCTGGCTGCGTCAAGAAATTCATCATCCCGGACATTGTTCTATTTGTTAACGGCATGCCGCTCGTTGTGATCGAGGCCAAAATCGGCGATCCCAACACGGCGAACCCTTTGCATGCCGCCTATGAGCAGCTACTGCGCTACTGCAACGGCCGCCCCGAAACAGTCAAGGCTGGACTCCGTGAGGGCGAGCCGCGCCTCTTCTACACAAACCTCCTGCTGGTGCGAACCTGTGGTGAGAAAGCCGAGTTCGGCACAATCACCTCCGGGCACGAGCATTTCTTCGCCTGGAAAGACATCCGGCCCGAGAACAACCGGAACTACACGCTGCCCCTTGGCGTCGAACGCGAGCAGGAGAAGCTCATCCAGGGTCTTCTGCCTCCGGCGACCCTGCTCGATGTACTGCGCACTAGTACGGTCTTCATGGACACAGATGCCGGTCGGCGCATCAAAGCGGTGTGCCGCTACCAGCAGTATCGTGCGTCACGGAAGATCATCGAACGCCTTCGTGTTGGGAAAACCCCCGAGGCCCGCTCGGGCGTAGTTTGGCACACCCAGGGTTCGGGCAAGTCGCTGACGATGGTTTTCGTTGCCCGAATGCTGCGGGCGGCGGCTGATCTTCAGGATTTCAAGATTCTGCTGATCAATGACCGCGTAGACCTCGAAGAGCAGCTTGCGAGAACGGCCAAACTCATCGGCGGCAAGATCAACGTCATTGAGAGCACCGCTCAGCTTCGAGATCACCTCGGCACAGATGCTTCCGACATCAATATGGTGATGGTGCATAAATTTACGGAAAGAACGGAAGCGCTGCCGCCTGAGGTAGAAAAGGCTCTCAAAGAATACGGAAGCAACGCCACAGGCGATGATTTAGAAAACTTGAAAGCGGCCGAATCACAAAATTCGTACCAGGCGGTTCCCTCCGGCAAGACCTTCGGTGTGGTGAACCCGTCCGACCGTATCCTGCTCATGATCGACGAGGCGCACCGGACTCAAGGCTCGGATCTGGGCGAAAATATCTTCGAGGCCTTCCCCAACGCGACCCGCATCGCCTTCACCGGGACTCCGCTGATTACCGAACAGCACGGCACCAAGCGAACAGTGAAGCGTTTCGGCGAGTACATCGACAAATACAAACTCATGGATTCGGTAAGTGACGGCGCTACCTTGCAGATACTCTATGAAGGACGAACCGCCGACACCGCTCTCAAGGACAAACACGGCTTCGACACCAAATTCGAAGACCTGTTCAAGGAGCGCAGCGAAGAAGAAATTCTGGCCATCAAGAAGAAATACGGTGCTACCGGTGATATCCTCGAAGCCGAGAAGCGCATCGAGTCCATTGCCAGGGACCTCGTCGATCACTACATCAACTACATCCTGCCTGACGGTTTCAAAGCCCAGGTGGTGTGCCATTCAAAACTCGCCGCCATTCGCTACCGGAAGGCCATTCGCGAAGCCCTGCACGACCGGATTGATCGTGAGAAGTTGAAAGCCGAGCCGAACGAAGCACTTATTGCTCGCATCGAATTTCTCAAAGTCGTCGTGGTCGTCTCTTCTGATCCGACCAACGAACCAGCCGTGATCACCGAGGCGCGCAAGGAAGCCAAACGCTGGGACGCTGTCCAAAACTTCTGCAAGCCTTTTGACTTCGATGACCCTGACAAGGAACTCACGGGAATAGCCTTTTTGATCGTGTGCGACATGCTCCTCACCGGATTTGACGCGCCGATCGAGAAGGTCATGTACATCGACAAGAGGCTACGGGAGCACAACTTGCTTCAGGCCATCGCCCGTGTAAATCGTGTAGCAAAAAACAAACAAAAAGGATTCATCGTTGATTATATCGGACTCGCCAATCACCTGGCCGATGCGCTATCAATCTACTCTGAGGAAGACGCGCACGACATCCAGGCGGGGTTCAAGGATATCCTCAGCGAGATGCCTATCCTCGAGGAACGCTACCAGCGACTCCTCCAGCATTTTCAATCAGCAGGCGTTGCCGGCATCGAGGATTTCATCAAAGGTACCCTTGGGGGGCCAGAGGCCGAGATCGCTGTCATTCACGCAACGGTCAAGGTGCTCAAGGACATCAAGCTGCGTGCTGACTTCGAAGTCTACCTGAAGAAGTTCCTGCAGAGCTTGAACTTGATCCTGCCGAACCCGGCGGGTCACCCCTACCGCGGCGCCGCACGACGATTCGGCTATCTTCTACGGATGGTCAAGGAACGCTATAAGGATGACTCTCTCGATATTGTCGACGCAGGTGAGAAGGTCAAGGCGCTTATCAACGAACACCTCATTGACCTGGGTATCAACCCGAAAATCCCACCGATCGAACTGCTGACGGATGATTTCCTGGCCCACGTACAGAAACATTCCAAGGGCGACCCAGAGGCTAAGGCTAGTGAGATGGAGCATGCCATCCGCAAGCATTGTACTGTTCATTTTGACGAGGACCCGGCATTTTACAAACGCCTCAGTGAGAAGCTGGAGAAGCTCATTGAGCAGCATAAGGACAATTGGGAAGTTTTGGCTGAGGGATATGAACAGCTCCGCAAAGAGGCCATGGAAGGCAGAACCGATGTGGTCGAAGGGCTTACCAGAGAGGCTACCACTTTCTACGACTACATTCTGCAGCTCGCGTTTGACGGGGATGAGGCGCCGGCTGATGCGCGAGTCCCGCTGAAGAAGCTGATGCTGCGCATCGTAGAAAGGCTGCAGGATACCATCAATGTGCTTGATTTCTGGAAGAAACCCATCGAAGTCAAGAAACTCCGAGGCAACATTGACACAGAGATTCTTCTTGCCGACATTCCCGCACTAAGCGAAAGGCATGAACGCATCGCGGTCGAGATAGTCAAGCTTGCCGAAAAACGGCATAAGGAACTGATCAAGTGAAGGATAAAAAAAACAACAATATCTCTTACGAAGTAGTCCGCAGTCAACGCTCGACTGCCGACATCATCATCGAGCGCGATGGCAGCGTGCTCGTGCGGGCGCCGGAGTGGATCGACGACGAGCAAGTCGAGAACATCGTCGAGTCCAAGCACTTCTGGATCTACCAAAGCCTGGCTGAATGGCGTGAGCTTAACGCTACGCGAGTACTTCGCGAATACAAGAGCGGTGAGGGCTTCCTGTACCTGGGTCGTGCCTATCGCTTACTCCTCACCAGCAATCAAGATATACCGCTACAACTCAAGAACGGTCGCTTTTTGCTCCGGCGTGACCTGGTTGAGCGTGGGGAGATCGCTGCTGCAAAGGCGGCGTTCACGGACTACTATATCGCCCGTGGGCTCGACCGGATCTGCCGGCGAGTAGCGTACTTCTCTCCGAAGGTCGGTGTCGAGCCAAACGAGGCTGACGTCCGCGAGCTTGGCCATCGTTGGGGTTCCTGCTCACCCTCCGGAAGCCTCGCCTTCCACTGGAAGTGCATGATGGCCCCGCAGACTATCATTGACTACATCGTTGTTCATGAGCTGTGCCACTTCCACCACCGCGACCACACCGATGCGTTCTGGAATGAGGTCGACAAGGTGATGCTTGATTTTCGGGAGCGGAAGGAGTGGCTTCGAAAAAACGGTGCGGGTCTGGAAATATGAGAAACCGAGTAGGGTGATGGACATGGACCCCATAGGCACAATATGAAACGGGACCATCAAATAGTAGGCAACATCGGCCTTTACTATGTCTGTTATAAACTCTCTTTGCTTGGTTGGAACGCCATGCCAACGGCAAGGAACGCCAGGGGAGTGGACATCCTCGCCTATAATACAGACTGCTCTGAGGTAGTAAGTATCCAGGTGAAAGCCCTGAGTAAAAGAAACCCGGTCCCACTTGGAACTAGTCTAGACAAAATCATGGGTGATTACTGGGTCATTATCAACAATGTGGGAACGGAACCAAATGCTTTCATCCTCAAGCCAGGAGAAGTCAAGAATTTAGCTCATCGGGGTGAAAAAGACGGAAGGGTTTCCTACTGGCTTCAGCCTCCAGCCTACGATACGAAACAGTTCAGAGAAGCTTGGGAGAGAATCGGCCAGCCTGATCCTCTTGTTGATTAAAAGGACTCAGGGGCATATAAATTCAGAGACGTGTTCAATATCTCCATGGCCAGACCACGGCCAGAAAAAAAGGGGCCATTCGGCCCCTTAACCCTTTGATAACAAAGGAAAATGTGTGGTGACCCCACCGGGATTCGAACCCGGACTACCAACGTGAGAGGCTGGCGTCCTAACCGTTAGACGATGGGGCCGATAGTGCTGGCTGGGGAGGAAGGAGTTGAACCCTCACATACGGAACCAGAATCCGCTGTCCTACCATTAGACGACTCCCCAAACAGGACATGGAAAACTAGACTATTCAGGCTGACTTGTCAACGCAGGATATCGGAAAACTTTGCCATCCTGCGTGTCCAGCAGCGTGTCGGAAAACCTTCGATCACACCATGGCGTGACTGTGAATTTTTCGGAAGATCTTTTTTATCGATTGTCCGACAGCCTCCTAGGCTGAAGCTCGGGTCGGCCTTTCTGATTTCACAGTCACTGCCTCTCCGATCCGCCTCTCCTCGTCAGTCAAGTATCCATCTACGATTCTCAGTATCCGGCGGGCACTCCGGGCCGATTCTTCGCTGTGAGTGACCATGATGATAGTCATTCCCTCCGCATTGAGATTTTTCAGAAGGCCCATGATGTCACCGCTGGTTTTCGAATCCAGGTTACCGGTGGGTTCATCCGCCAGCAGTATGGGGGGGTGGTTGACGATGGCCCTCGCTACTGCCACCCGCTCCTGCTCTCCCCCGGAGATCTGGCTGGGAAGCCGGTCGATCAGCTCACCGAGACCGACCCTGTCGAGCGCTTCCT
>SDBV01001743.1_pt1 | contig 32584 bp, 30 predicted proteins | sample 2277081 | NCBI WGS metagenome assembly SDBV01 (sample SAMN10402039, study PRJNA504765) | marine sediment metagenome | isolation source: marine sediment core GS10_PC15, 223 cmbsf | place: Arctic Ocean: Southern Knipovich Ridge | collected 2010 | reverse complement strand
TTAACTTTAGTTAGTGTATACATATTTTTCACTAAGAAACACCAATACACCTGACTGATATTCAGCCCGTTCAACTCTTGAGAAAATTGTTTAAATTGAAATTCGTGATAAACTCACGCTAGAAAAAGTAACAACGGTAATTCTATTATCAACATTACTGGTCTTTGCAGCATGCAGTAACGCCGGAGAGAAATCAAGCAAGGAAAAGGAAGCCGTTTCTGAAACAAAGGTAAAGCTCTCTGATATGGATATTCACACTGCTGCCCTGCTTGGTGATGTTGAGGCCATTCAAGAACACATTGAGGCAGGAACCAATCTGAACACAAAAGAGGCTGCGGTAGGATCTAGTCCCCTGATCACAGCAGCCGTATTCAACAGAACTGAAGTGGCCAGGGCCCTGATTGAGGCAGGGGCTGATGTGAACTTCCAAAACAATGAGGGTTCATCGGCTCTTCATTCAGCTGCTTTTTTATGTCGCAAGGAGATCGTCGAGATGCTTCTTGAAAAGGATGCCGACAAAACGCTGAGGAATAATTACGGATCAACTGCATATGAATCCGTTGCTGGTCCTTTCAGTGATGTCCTTGGCATCTATGACATCTTCAGCAAGGATCTCGGCCCGTTTGGATTTAAACTGGACTATGAATATGTCGAAGATACACGCCCTATAATTGCTGAAATGTTGCGATAATGTCAACAGAAACAAGAAGACACGATATAGACTGGCTGAGGGTAATAGCAATCGGCCTGCTTCTGATTTATCATATTGGAATCAGTTTTCAGCCCTGGGGAGTATTTATAGGTTTTATCCAGAGCGAAGAATCTATGGATTCTTTATGGACACCAATGGCTATGCTTAACATTTGGAGAATTCCTTTATTGTTTTGCGTATCCGGTATGGGGGTTGGATTTGCAATCAGGCAAAGAAATTGGAATCAATTAATTCAGGAGAGGGCAAAACGGATCCTGATTCCATTCCTTTTCGGACTGGTCATTATAGTTCCCATTCACGTATTTATCTGGCAGAAATACTACAACCAGGATATTGAATATTCATTAAATCAAGGTCATTTATGGTTTCTTGCAAATATCTTCATCTATGTGATCCTGTTATCTCCGGTTTTCTTTTACTTCAAAAAAAATGAAAATGGAAGAATTCACAGATGGTTAAAAGCTCTGTATGGGAATCCGATGGGACTTATGTTGATAATCCTGCCGTTTATCCTGGAAACTGTATTAATGAAGCCTGCAATCCATGAGATGTATGCCCTTACAATGCATGGTTTTTTACTGGGACTTCTGGCATTTTTTTTCGGTTTTACATGTATCCAGTGCGGAAATTCATTTTGGGAAACCACGCTAAAGTGGAGATGGCTCTATCTTTCGGTAGCCCTGACCCTGTTTCTGGCCCGGTGGATTGAATTCGATCTGAAGGCTCCTAATTATCTTATGGCTATAGAATCGAATCTTTGGATTTTTGCTGTATTCGGATTTGCAAATAAATATCTAAATCATCCGAGTAATGCACTGAGTTATTTAAGCCAGGGAGCATATCCGATTTATATCATCCATATGATCTTTCTGTACCTTGGCTCCTACCTTATTTTTCCTCTTGATATTCCGGTAATACTAAAATTAATATTTGTAGTAGTGTTTACCGGTGCAGGATGTTTTGCCATGTATGACCTTCTGGTAAAAAGATCAGGTTTTTTAAGACCGCTTTTTGGCTTAAGAAAAAAATAAAACATCTGACATTGCTACAGTCACTTCTCCCTAAGACCGATCCATTCTTTTTTCAAAGCCCTGGTTGAGAAGCAATTTGCTGTCTTATGGTCTGCTGACAATTGAGGTTTTTCTAAAATCATTTCAAATTCTTACTTTAATGGTGTTTAAAATGAACAAACATGATCAGCAATCTAAGGTATTATGCATTGATTTTCCTGCTTCTGCTTCCCTCTGTTCTTGAAGCACAAAAACCGAACATATTATTTATTGTTTCGGACGACCTGAATACCAGGATTGGTCCGTATATGGAAATTGATAAACATACACCCAATCTTGACCGCCTGGCAAATGAAGGAATTACTTTCTCAAGGGCCTACTGTCAGTATCCTGTCTGTGGTCCGTCAAGAGCTTCTTTTATGAGTGGACTGTATCCTGAAGCCAACGGGATTTTAAGAAATAATGATCAACCCGGAAGCTATAAGGTTGAAAATCCATCACTCGCAAACCACCCTTCTCTTGCAGGATTTTTCCGTGAGCGTGGATATTTTACTGCCAGGGTTTCCAAAATATTTCACATGGGAGTTCCCGGAGGAATAGAAAGAGGTGATCCGGGGGGAGATGAACCGGATTCATGGGATTATGCATACAATGTCATGGGACCCGAAACCATGAGCCAGGGAATCCTTGAATTGCTCTCACCAGGGAATCTTCATTACGGGTCCAATTTCTCCCGAATGGTAATAAAGAATGAGCTGGAACAAACTCAAACAGACTATCTAGCAGTCAGTCAGGCGATTGCAATACTCGAAAATCGTGTAGGAAAGGTACCTGAGCATGGGAAAAATAAGCAGAAAAATAAAGCCGACTCTCCGTTTTTTCTTGCAGTGGGACTTGTAAGGCCTCATGTTCCCCTGATTGCTCCTGAAAACTGCTTTGAACCATATCCGGAGCAGGAGGTTCAAATCCCTCAAGTCGTGGTTAAGCCAAATGTTCCAGAACGGGCTCTTATAAGACAAAACGACAAAATCTGGAAAATGAATAAGATCCAGAAGCAGAAAACTATAAGTGCCTATATGGCAAGTGTCCGTTTTATGGATCAACAGGTAGGACGCCTGATCGATGCTCTTGACCGCTTAGAAATAAGAGATGAAACAATAATCATCTTTATTTCGGATCACGGTTACAATCTTGGTGAACATGACTGCTGGTCGAAGGTAAGTCTCTGGGAGGGAAGTGTACGTGTTCCCATGATCATCTCTATTCCGGGACATAATGATAATCATGGTACAACCTGCGAAAACATTACAGAGCTTATTGACCTCTATCCCACCCTAACAGAACTCTGCATGCTTTCCGAGGAACAACCTTCAATCCTGCAGGGGAAAAGCCTGGCTCCCTTTTTACTAAACAGTAAGCCGCCTGAAGACGAATCTATTGCATATACTATAAGCTACGGTGGAACCGGCGGAACAATAAGATCGGACAGGTTCAGGTATACAAGATGGGGAGAAAACATTGAGGGGGGAAATGAAGAACTTTATGATCATCTTGTGGACCCTGAAGAACACAACAATCTCACTCAGGATACAAAACATCATAATGTTCTCGAAAAAATGAGAAGTACTTTTGAAATGACCAGAAAAGAGGCACGAACCAATACTATACATAAATGAACAAAAAAAACACCGGCAAGATCACGATGCTGCTCGTGGTACTGATTTCATTTTTAGCTTGTTCTGAGCCAGAAGTCAGCAAGCCTAATATCATAATTATAATGGCTGACGATATAGGAATATCAGATATCGGTTGTTACGGAAGTGAAATTCAGACTCCCAATATTGATCGCCTGGCGAAGGAAGGATTAAGGTTCACCACCTTTTATAATATGGCCAAATGCAATCCTACCCGTTCTTCATTACTTACAGGATTGTATGATGGAGGTGATGGGGCAGTTCATATTGCACAATTGACTAAAAAGGCCGGCTATTATAATATTATGAGTGGAAAAGAGCACTTCGACCCCTGGGTGCCAAACTATTGTGATGCTGAGAATGTGTTCGATCATTCCTTCTATTTTTGGGCGACCACTGAATATTTTCTTCCGCCTGATGGACAGTTCGAGCGGCCTTTTTACCTTGAAGGAAGGGAGTTAGAAGCCGGGGAGATAGAATATGAACAATCACCGATGTATAAAACGGATTTTATCACCGATTATGCATTAAAATGGCTGGACGAAGCCTTTGAAAAAGAATCACCTTTTTTTCTTTACCTCCCCTATCATGCTGCACATTATCCTCTACAGGCAAGACCCGAAGACATAGCCAAATACAGGGGCCAATACCTGAAGGGATGGGATCAGTTGCGCCCGGAACGATTTCGAAAGATGCAGCAACTCGGTGTCCTGCCCGAGAATACGAAACTTAGTCCCCCGGAAGGAAATCTTAACAAATCCAGGGGTCCACTGATACCCGCTTATACGGATTATTATCCATGGAACAGTCTGACAGGAGCCCAGCAGGATTCCCTTGATCTTGAGATGGCTGTATTTGCAGCCATCGTTGACAGGATGGATCAAAACATAGGAAGAGTTCTTACAAGGCTCGCTGAAAATGGAAAAATGGAAAATACCCTGATCATGTTTCTGGTCGACAATGGCTCATGTCCCTTCTATACAAATAAAATCCCGGACGTACAGCCAGGACCTGCCAATTCTTACTGGAGTTTACGCTCAACATGGGCAAACCTTGGCAATACACCCTATCGCCAATTCAAGCAGGCCGGACACGAAGGTGGAAGCCATACACCATTCATAGCATACTGGAAGGGTGTTATTGAACCAAATACCATAACACGGCAGCCGGGACATATTGTGGATATTGCTCCGACTTTTCTGGATATTTTGAATATTACCTACCCTGAAAAAATAAACGGACACGAAACAATACCTCTTCACGGAAGTTCTTTATTGCCGATATTTGAAGGCAATGAACGTGAGGAACCGGAATATTTTATTTCCGGTCTGAAGAAATTCAGAATGTTCAGAAAGGGGGATTACAAAATAGTTAAAATGAATGATGGGGATTGGGAATTGTACAACATAAAAAATGATCCCTCTGAAACAGAAAATCTCGCAAAGTCAAATCCTGAGAAGGCGAAGGAATTATCTGATTCCTACCAGGAAATACGCAAAAATTATTAATCACAATGGATAGACCGGGCATGAAAAATTAAAAGTTTTAGTCCCGGAGATCAAGAACCGAATCATCAACCTCGTCTTCAATCCAATCATTGCTGAATTTCGATTCCTCCACGATTCTCTACATACCTGAAAACAAGGCTGGTCAGTAATCCGATAAATGCAAACATGGATAGTACCAGGAACAGGTACTGATGCCCGGTGTTTCCCGGATATTTATCAAGTAGATGGCCCATCCAGGGACTCATGAAAATATCCGGCGTATATCCCACAAAGGAAACAATACCCACGGCCGTTCCTGTAAAACCCAGAGGTATGTTTGCCTCCTGGAAAACAGCAAAATAAAGTGCCCTGACCCCATAAATTCCTATTGCCGTAAGGGTAAGGTTAAAAAGAACAAGTCCCACAACACCCTCAAGCAATCCCATACCCATAAGCAAACCTCCAACCATCGTCAAACCAAAACAGAAGATTATTAATTTGAACTTGTCCAGCCTGTCGGCTAGATATCCCGCCATTATGGCTGCAAAAGCACGTATCCACAGGGCGGCAGTTCCTATTCCGGCCGAGCTGATCTCCGAATATCCAAGTACTTCCCTGGCGTATAAAGAGAAATCATCGGTAATCTTGTAACCTGCATAGGCACAAACAATAATAACAGCCAGCATCCAGACTGCAGGAAGGCGGATTAATCTTAAAACTCTGCGAAATACTTCAGTTCGGGATCTGCTTTCAGCAATTACTTTGGAATCAGGAACAAGATACCATACCAGGATGCCGCTCAGAAAAGTTATCCCGGATAGAATCATTATTACCATCTGAAAAGGAAGAAAACCCGATCCCGCCTCTCCCATTTCGTTTACATCCCCTGTAAACCAGGAAAAAAGCAAAAACGAAATGGTTCCCAGAATTGCAGCCGTAGCACCCCGGCCTCCTTCAAGCCAGCCGAAAGCCCTTCCCTGGAATCCGTCCCCACCCCATTCCCGGGTAGCCCTGATCATTGCGGCCCAGAACAAAAAGATGGTGGTAAATCCCCAGAAACCATACAGCACCACCATTACACCGGTTGACGGAAGCCTTGCCATCACAATACCTCCCGCAGAAGTTAACCAAAGGGCTGCCGCCATCAGTTTACGCGCTGCAAACCTGTCTGCAAGCACCCCGCCGAAAACATATGAAATAATAGCCACAATTCCATAGGTGGAAAAATAGATACCCAATTCTGTATTGGTAATATCAAATACAGATAGCAGGGTCGGACGGAATATCCTTGCCAGAACAAAGGGAAGGAAGAATACTGATTCACCGGCAATGATCAGTGTGGCCAGTGTAGAGATTCGTTTCTTTTCTGTTATCTTACCCTGCATATCAGGCGAATTATTGTCCTAAAATACTTAAACATATTAGTTATGAAAACCATTCCCCCGGACAAAGTCAGTATCAGCCAGAAGCTTTCTCTTTTCAACGACCATTGGAATCCGCGTATCGCAGGCGAACTAAATGGTCAGCATGTGAAGCTGGCAAAATTCAGGGGCGAATTCATCTGGCATACCCACAAGAATGAAGATGAGCTTTTCTATGTACTGAATGGAGAGTTTACGATGGAGTACAGGGACAGGTCCATACTGGTAAAGGAGAAGGAATTTATTATTGTCCCCAGGGGGACAGAGCACAGGCCGGTTGCGGATAATGAGGTCGCTGTCATGCTATTCGAACCGATATCAACCCTTAATACAGGCGATCAAAAGGGTGACCGAACCCGGGACTCTCTGCAAAAAATTTAAAACCCTTTCAGGGGAATAGTCACTTCAATTCTTTCAGGTATTCTCCGCTTTCCGAACCGAAGATCTTATAGTGCGATCTCAGCATTTGAGGGCTTATGGACCAGAATATCCTTTTCACCACCCCTGGCAAATGGTTCCAGTCCGAACTCCCATGCCTGGAACCAGGGATCTCCCGGACTTATTCTCATATCATTCAAAAATAAACATCCGGCTTATCTTTATCAAATAATGAGAATATTTCAAGATTACAGATAATACAGCCTTAGTAAATCATTGATTTAATTATTTTTGATATTCGTTTAATGAAACTGTATGGCAGATAGTGATTTTGCAGTAGTTATTCCGATGGCTAATGAGGAACAGGAATTCGGGAAATTCATCGATGTTCTGACTAATACACTTGACAGGATACAATCGGGCAGGGTATACCTGATAGTTGATAATGCCTCGGTTGACAGCACCTATGATCTTTGCAAAAAGCAAGCGGCTGCAGACGACCGATTTGAGGTTGTCTGGGCAGAAGATGACCGGAATGTTGTGGATGCCTATATCAACGGATACCGGGCAGCTGCCCGGAACGGTCATGAGGTTATTATAGAAATGGATGCTGGATTGTCACACGACCCAAGGGCTTTACCCATGTTTCTCAGGGTACTGAATGAGGGGAACGAATGTGCTTTCGGAAGCAGGTTCATTAATGGTGGATCCATATATAATTCCAACCGTTCAAGAACCTTTTTCTCAAAGTTTGGAACCCACCTTTCAAATATCATGCTCGGCACCAAACTCTTCGATATGACTTCAGGATACCAGGGATTCCACCTGAATGTTGTGAACGAATTTATTAATTACCCCCTTCGTTCGACCGGGCATTTTTACCAGACCGAACTCCGTTACCTTCTAAGATACAAGAGATTCGCTGAGATTCCCATACACTACAGGGTACCCTCTCCCAGCATTTCATCTTCTTCAATCCGGAACTCACTTGGAACATTACTGTATTATTTCTGGAAAAGAATCACCGGTCGATCAGCATCAATAAAATGAGTACATCACGCAGCCTTGTTATAACTACAATTACTCCTCCAAATAAGGTATTAGGTCTCTTTGCGAAAGAATGCCAGCAGCATGATATTGATTTTATAATTGCCGGCGACCGTAAGAGTCCCGGGGACTTCTCCCTCCCCGGATCAGACTTCTGGAGCATTGACCGGCAGATGGATTCAGGGTATAATTCTGCCAGGGCAATACCCATGAACCATTACGCCCGTAAAAACATTGCCTACCTGGCAGCCATCGAAAAAGGAAATGAGATAATCCTCGAAACCGATGATGACAACCTTCCCTATGAAAACTTCTGGAATTTACCGGAAACTGAGGTCGGGGGAAAACTTGTGAAGAATCAAGGATGGATAAATGTATTCAGCCTGTTCACCGACCAGGTGATCTGGCCAAGAGGATTTCCGCTTGAACAGATCGGAAAAGCAACAATTGATACTGGGCCCGGAAACAAATACCACTGTCCCATTCAACAGGGATTGGCAGACGACAATCCCGATGTTGACGCAGTATTCCGCCTTACCCGGGATCTGCCGCTCAGATTTGACAAGGATCTTTTATTTGTTCTCGGAAAAGGAAGCTGGTGCCCTTTTAACAGCCAGAATACGGTCTGGTTCAGGGAGGCATTCCCATTGATGTACCTCCCCTCGAAATGCACATTTCGCATGACAGACATCTGGAGGAGTTTTGTGGCCCAGAGAATTGCATGGGAATATGGGTGGAATATAGCTTTCTACTCCCCCACTGTTTACCAGGAACGAAACGAACATAACCTGCTCAAAGACTTTGAAGAAGAAGTCCCGGGATACCTTAACAACTCCTCCATCGCAAGAGCACTTGAAGATCTGAATCTCTCAGGCAAAAAGGATGATATCTTCCGGAACCTGGTCCTCTGCTACGATAAACTGATCGAAATGGGCCTGGTTGGCAGCGAAGAGACAGAGATACTGAAACATTGGATCGGGGACCTTCAAAAAGTATTATAGCTGTAATAAAATGACCGATAATCCTTCAATATCACTGGTTCCCCTTCCGGGCACCTATTCAATTCATAGTCTGGAGCCCGGGCAACCTTTGCCACAAATACAGGAAGGCTTCCACTCGGTTACAGTCACCGAGGAGGAAAAAGAAATTGATTCACAGCATTGCAGTAAGGGATTGAAGGGACTGAAAGTAGAGGGTCCCCTGGATCTAAGCCTTACAGGAATACTACACGATTTGTCCAAACCACTGAAAGAAGCCGGTATCAGTATCTTTGCAATATCCACCTACGATACGGACTACCTGTTTATTCCAGAATCATCCTACGGCAGTGCCATCCAGGTTCTTTCAGATAGTTATATAATTCGTCCCGAATAAGAGAGAAGGAGTACAGCCTGGATTTTCTTATATTTGCCAAAATTTTCACGATGTATAAAGCCATTATCCGTCCACTTCTCTTTCTACTCCAGCCGGAAACAGTACATCATCTCATCGTATCCCTGATCAAAGTATTCTTTGTTATCCCCGGTATCAAACCACTTGTCAGATCTGCTTACAGAGTTAGAGACCCAGGACTTGAACGGGAGGTGTTTGGACTGAAGTTTGAGAATCCTGTGGGACTGGCAGCCGGGTTTGACAAGAATGCCACATTCTTCAACCAATTCTCGGCATTCGGTTTCTCTTTCATTGAAGTCGGGACGGTAACACCGGTCGGACAGCCCGGGAATCCCAAACCCCGCTCCTTCCGGTTAACAAAGGATAAAGCACTTATAAACCGCATGGGATTAAATAACGATGGGGTGAAAGCTGCCGCAATTCGACTAAGAAAACGTCGATCAAATGTCATCATAGGGGGTAACCTCGGCAAGAATACTGCAACACCCAATGATAAGGCTGTTGATGATTATGCCGCAGTTTTTGAGGAGTTGTATGAGGTGGCCGATTATTTTGTAGTTAATGTCAGTTGTCCCAATATAAGCGATCTAAGCCATTTACAGGACCGTGATCAGCTCGACGGCATTCTTTCGCGTCTCAGTACAATTCGGTCTGAAAAGGCTATTAGAAAGCCTGTATTGGTGAAAATATCACCGGATCTCAACAATAAACAGATTGATGATGTGATTGATTTGACGGGCCAGCACGGAATGGATGGTATAATTGCAACAAATACCACAATAACCCGGGATGGACTGAGCACTGAGTCCGGAAAGGTGAAGGAGATTGGTAATGGGGGACTAAGTGGCAGCCCGGTTCGGGATCGTTCCACCGAGATTATCAGATACATTCACGAAAAAACAGCGGGAAAGCTTCCAATTATCGGTGTGGGCGGTATCATGAATCCCGAAGATGCAATTGAGAAGATAAAAGCCGGTGCAAGCCTGGTACAGGTTTATACAGGCTTCATTTACGAAGGTCCTTCTCTTGTACGCCGTATCAACCGCAAGATCCTCAGATCTTCCTGAACCCTTTTAAAAGCCTTATAATCTAATGAAGCAGCAGATCGGTCGATTTACTGCTCATTGCGATATTCCCTGAAAGTCTTGTCAGTATAAAATACAATAACCCTCTCAACCTCCCTTGCAAGAGGCTTTAAACCTTCTGCGGGTCTCTCCTTAAGACCGGGAGTTTCAATATTCGCAGAAAGATTCTTTTCATCCTTTGCAGGGGAAGTCTCAGAGAATGGACCATCAAACAACTCTCCAGGAACCCTTCTTTTACGGTACATTTCACCCAAACCGGTAATAAGCCAGTCAGCATCGATTCCGGGAAAGGCCTGGAGTATTTTTTGTATAAAATCAAATCCTGGCTTGTTACGTCCTGAAAGCACGTGAGAAACCGATGAACGCTGAACACCAATCTTATCAGCGAATTGTGAGGAAGATAGCTCTTCCCTGCGTAATATCTCCTGAATTTGATCCTGCATCTGCTATTTACAAATGTAATATATATTTCATTGACATCTGTAAACTTATTGTTGATTGATAATTTTACATTTGTTATTATATCTCCTGGGGAATATAAACCTTATTCATTGTATTTATTACACTGAACCGATAGGGATAATAGATCTGAAAGTGCTGTATAGTATACAATATTAGGAGAGGAGAGAACCTGGGATTATCCTATTGACCCCGTATTAATAGTAAATTTGAATTAATCCTTAATATAAAACCAATAATATACTGGTTTACAAAGATATAAGTGATATAATCATCCAATATTTGCTGAATAGTTAACATTTGTAAATAGTTTATTAAGATAGTACTTGAAGTATTTGGTCTAAATACCTGGATTTTAATGTAATAATACATGTATATTACATTGAGAAATGTCTATATCCCTGCAATAGCTGAAGGTTTACAAATAAATATGATATGTTTAGAAATGTAATTCATTTATGTGACATTGTGACATATGTAGGTTACATTTGTAATGCCACTCTCCCAGCCTTTTTCAGTTCCTTTCAAAATTGGATTTTGGGGATTCCTGGGTTTTATTCCCTGAAATCAAAATTTCCATATTTGAATACAGTTTGTCATAAACGGTCAAATATCCGATTCTAGGGAACATTGAAATTTTTGCTTCTGGGTACCCTCCTGCCCTTTTGATTTTTGACCACAGTTGTATTTTTTTACTTTTATGTTGTATTAAGCATTAACCTTATGAAGAAGATTCAACTCCACTGGCAAATTCTTATTGCACTTATCATCGCAATTGTGTTTGGAATCATATTCCCTACTTCCTACATGATTCGGGAAAAGTCATATAAATCACTTATAAGGAGCAAAGTTGACCCGGTTGTCCTGGTTAAAATCGAGCAGCTGGAAGGAGTTGAATATGAAACCCGGGCTGAGTTTGAAGATGCACTGACCGGTATCCTGACAACTTCAGAGTCTGAGAAACACTCCAGACTGCTGACAGGAGCAGCACATTACAATCCCCACGTAGGAGCTATAAGCTGGATGGGTGATCTCTTCCTGAGGGCCTTAAAAATGATTATCATTCCCCTCATCCTCAGCTCCCTGATCAGCGGTGTAACCAGCATAGGCAGTGGCGGAAACCTGGGTCGTTTGGGACTAAAAACCATGTCTTATTACATACTGACCAGTACTTTTGCCATAATTACCGGATTGTTCTTTGTTAATATGATAAAGCCCGGTATGGGCGCGGATCTGAATTTTAGCGAGCATGTAGAGGGACTCGTGGAAAAGCAGCGCAGCCTGGGTGAGACTCTGATCGATATTGTACCAACGAACATCTTTGAGGCACTTGGAAATAGTTCGATGCTTTCAATAATCTTTTTCGCCATCCTGTTCGGATTTTTTATAACACGGGTCAGGGACCCACACGGGGAGGTTCTAAAAAAGGCTTTTAACTCCATTTTCGAAGTTATGATGCAGATTACCCTGTTTGTCATTAAGTTCACTCCTCTTGGTATTTTTGGTATTGTAGCTAAAGTAGTAGCGGACCAGGATGACCTGGGCAATCTTGTCACGCGGATGGGACTCTATATGGGAACTGTGATCCTGGCCCTGCTAATCCATTTCTTTATCACTCTTCCACTTGTTGTAAGATTGATTGGCAAATCACATCCCTGGAAACATCTGAGAAACATGTCTACTCCCCTTCTTACAGCTTTTTCCACTTCTTCTTCCGGGGCAACATTACCACTTACCATTGAAGCTGTGGAACATAAGTCAGGTGTATCGAACAAGATAAGCAGCTTTACTCTTCCATTGGGGGCAACGATAAACATGGATGGTACAGCACTATATGAATGCATTGCCGCAATGTTCATTGCCCAGGCTTATGGGGTGGAAATGACGATTGTTCAGCAACTGATCATTATTGTTACAGCCTTACTTGCATCAATCGGGGCTGCTGCTATTCCTATGGCGGGACTCGTAATGATTACAGTTATTCTGACAGCTGTGGGACTGCCACTGGAGGGTGTGGGACTTATCCTGGCGGTTGACCGTATACTGGATATGTTTCGTACCGCAACAAATGTTTGGAGTGATTCATGCGGAGCAGTTGTGGTCGCTAAATCTGAGGGAGAAAAGCTACTGGTATAGCTAACCCTGCATATCAGTCCCCACCCAGGATCAGAACCTTTCCAGTCAGATTGGAATCTAATTCCGGTAATAATCAGTACTCTCGAAGATTTTATCTGCTGAACCGGCTATGAAACCACTGAACAGATTTCCTTTTGAATTCATCAGGTATCCATTGTCTTTGAGAAATTTATTTACATCTTCAATTCCCCTAAAACCATTTAGTGAGTTCACACTAACCGTAAAATGATTGGCCCTGAACCCATGAATATACAACCAGGCTGCATATTCTGATTCAATCCTCAGTTTCTCATATATATTGTAAGATGGAACACCAAAAACATTGCCGGAAAATATCAGCTCATCACTCTTCCAAATATCAGTATTGACCTTATCAATTGACTGGTGAATCTGTTCCTGTAACCAGGGACTGAAATTATTAAGCAGGAGTTCAGAAATGAATACCCTGGGAGCATTCGCCCGCCCCGGAAGTTCGAAATGCATTGCATGCAGGTGCTTATTTTTAAACTGGTAATGTCCCGCAGCCATGTAACCACGTTCAATAAAAGGCCTGACCAGTACTTCAATATTCATTCGCTCATGATTAAATGTCCTGAATGCAATGTGATCATTCACTACCTTCTCTCCCTGATCTGAAAACAATGCATGAATTTTATAAGCTGACGGATTCTGAGAAGTATAATCTTGCCAGAGTTTTAGAAATACCTGATCAAGGTTCATTTTTTTCAGTATTTTTGAGTCAATATTATAAGGAATAATGCATCTTAAACTATTAATTAACAATGATAATATTTTATGCTCATTATGATATAAATCATAAGAAATCCACGTTAGGATTAGATTTTTTTTGCCTATTTTTATGCTAAATCCTTCCACTATCTAAACATCTGATTATCAATGGATTTACTTGATAGGATTAAAGCAAAAGCAAAGACTCATAATAAACGAATCGTCTTACCTGAGGCCCTTGAAGAGAGAACACTTAAAGCTGCTGATGAATTGTTAAGCGAGGAAATTGTTCAGATTATACTTCTGGGAAACCCGGATTCTATCCGTAAGGAAGCTGAGAAACATGGTTTGTCCAATATCAGCAAAGCCACAATAATTGACCCCCTTCAGCATGATAAGAAAAGCACATACATTGATCTGATGGTGGAAATCAGATCACATAAGGGATTGAACCGTGAGGAGGCAGAAAAACTTATTGAGGACCCACTTTATCTTGCCACGCTGATGATCAAGAATGGTGATGCTGATGGTGAAGTTGCCGGCGCAATGAATGCTACAGGTGATGTGTTACGACCAGCCTTTCAATATGTAAAAACCCTTCCTGGGATATCAGTGGTTTCAGGTGCTTTTATCATGATATTCAAGGACAGGGATTTTGGTGAAGATGGAATAATTGTATTTGCTGATTGTGCCGTGCATCCGAATCCCACTGAAAGTGAACTTGCTGAAATCGCGGTTGCAACAGCCAATACTACCAGGGCCATCGCTGGTTTCGAGCCCCGGGTGGCAATGCTGAGTTTTTCAACAATGGGCAGTGCCAGACATGAAATGGTTGATAAGGTTATAAATGCAACCCGCCTGGCAAAAGAAATGGCCCCCGATCTGAAAATCGACGGGGAAATGCAGGCAGATGCAGCAATCATAGAAGCAATCGGCAGGAAAAAGGCCCCGGATAGTGAGATTGCCGGCAAGGCCAATGTACTTGTATTTCCATCCCTTGATGTAGGTAATATAGCATATAAGCTCGTACAGAGATTGGCCAACGCTGAAGCTATTGGTCCCATTCTTCAGGGCATGGCAGCGCCGATAAACGACCTGTCCCGGGGATGTTCTGTCTCGGATATTGTTAACCTGGTTGCAATTACTGCAAATCAGGCTGCAGGTTTAAAAGGAATAAATAAATAAAATAAAAATATGATGTCGGAAAGATTAACGGATTACAGCCTTAGCAAGAAGATTACCCAGGGGAATAATGGCGGACTGCAAAGGGTTGCAGTAGTTGGGTGCGGGAATATGGGACAGGAAATCGTAAGGGCCATAAGCCACCATGGAATAGACGTGATATACCTTGACACAACTGAGGAACGGGTTGGAGAAATCAGAAAATCAATCGAGTTGAGGCTGGATAATATGATCAATAAATGGGGACTCACAGAGAGTGAGAAACGGGCAATCATGTCTAGAATTGTGGGAACAACAGATTTTAATGATCTGAAGGGTTCGGATCTCGTAATTGAGTCAATTAATACACGCCAAAGGGGAACTTCACTGGATATCCGTAAGGATGTATTCCAGAAAATCGAAGCAGTTGTAGGTGAAGAAATTGTCATCGCATCAAATAATTCCACTTTGATGATATCAGACCTTGCAACCGCATTAAAACATCCTGAAAGGGCTGTGGGACTGAATTTTATAACACCATCTTCCCATGTTCGAATCGTTGAGGTTATTCGGGGCAAGGATACCAACCGCGATTCGTTTGATTTTATGATCCGGTTTATAAAGATGCTGGATAAGAGACCCATAACTCTTAATGAATCCCTGGGAAATGTCAGTACCCGGCTAATTGTAACCCTGATTAACGAGGCATGTGAGATCCTTATGGAAGGGGTAGCATCTGTGAAGTGCATTGACGAGACCATGAAGCTTGGTTATGGTCTTCAGCTTGGTCCTTTTGAACTGGCAGACAGGGTTGGGATTGATAAGGTCCAGAAATGGATGGATAATCTGTATTTTGAATTCGGTTTACAGAAATTCAAGGCTGCCCCGATAATTAAGAGAATGGTGCGTCAGAACTTCCTTGGAAGGAAAGTTGGGAAAGGTTTTTATATGTATGAAGAGGGACAGATCAAGAAGCACTTAATCACCACAACGGAGTTCCATTAATAATAAATCAGGCAGAAAGGCACAGACTGCTAACTAATTCAATATCAACATTAGATATGAAAATCATCGTAATAAATTGTGGCAGTTCCTCCATCAAATACCAGCTGTTTGATATGACAACCAGGGAAGTTATTGCAAAGGGCCAGGTTGAGAAGATAGGATTGCACGGTTCATTTATAAAGCATCATCGCAATGATGGTGATGAGGTCAAACTAGAGGGAGAAATCGTTGATCATCAGGCGGGCATCGAATATATGCTTGGAATACTCACCAGTGAGAAACGCGGAAGCCTGAAAAGCTTTGACGAAATCGATGCAGTAGGCCACAGGGTTGTTCACGGAGGTGAAAAATTCAAGAAATCCAGGTTGATCACAAATGAAGTTTTGGAAGGGATCACAGAGTGTATTGACCTTGCTCCTCTTCATAATCCCCCCAACCTGAAAGGTATCAAGGCCATGCAGGCACTACTGCCTAAAGTTCCCCAGGTTGCCACCTTTGATACAGCATTTCATCAGACAATGCCGGATTTTGCATACATGTACGCCATACCCCATTCACTCTATACCAAATACGGGCTCCGCCGTTACGGATTTCATGGCTCAAGCCACCGGTATGTGGCAAAAAGGGCATCTGAAATCCTAAATAAGAAACCGGAAAGTCTGAAGCTGATAACATGCCACTTGGGCAACGGTGCCTCAATGGCTGCTATTAAGCATGGGAAGTCGATGGATACCAGTATGGGACTTACGCCTGTTGAGGGACTTATAATGGGAACACGTACAGGTGATCTTGACCTGGGTGCTCTTCTGTTTATCATGCACAAAGAACAAATTGGCCTGAATGCAACAAACACGCTTATTAATAAACACAGTGGTATGCTCGGTATCACAGGTGTATCATCCGACATGAGGGAGATCGAAACCGAGGCCCTGGAAAACAACAATGAAAGGGCCCAACTTGGACTCAAAATGTACCATTACCGGATTAAAAAGTATATCGGTGCCTATGCTGCTGCGATGGGTGGTGTTGATGCTGTAATCTTTACAGGCGGAATAGGAGAAAACGGGGCTGAAAGCAGGAAAGAGATATGTGAAGAACTTGAGTATATGGGCATTGAATTCGATGCTGAAAAGAATAAAAGCATACGTGGTAAAGAAGCCATAGTCACCAGTGATAATTCAAAGGTAAAAGTAATGGTTATCCCCACAAATGAGGAGCTGATTATTGCAGAAGATACTGCCAGGATCGCTGAAGAACAAAACTAAAGAACCGAAATGCGATTAGAAAAGCTATCCGAAATACTTGAAAGAGCCAGGGCAAGGGAATCCAGGAGGCTTGTCGTTGCTGCAGCTGAGGATCTGCATGTCCTGCAGGCAGTGTTGCGGGCCAGATCAGAAAATATTATCAAGCCTTTGCTGGTTGGTGATACTTCGAAAATTCTTGCTCTTAGCAAAGAACACAAACTTGATCTTGAGGATATTCCATTGATCGATGAAAAAGACCCTGCCAGGTCCTGCGTCATTGCCACTGAACTTATCCGTTCCGATGAGGCAGATATACTTATGAAGGGACATGTTTCAACGACACCTCTTCTAAAAGCCGTACTGGACAAGGAAAAGGGATTAAGAAAGAGTGATGTTTTGAGCCACGCTGCACTTTTTGAGATACGCGCCTACCACAAACTACTCGCGATTACAGATGCGGCAATGAATGTGGCACCCGGTGTATCCGAGAAGACCAGCATAATAGAAAATGCAGTTGAGATTTTCCATCGCCTGGGTATTATGGATCCGAAAGTAGCTGTTCTTGCACCGGTTGAAACTGTAAATCCGAAAATCCAGTCCACCGTCGATGCAGACGAATTAAAAAAGCTAAACAAGTCGGGAAGCATCAAAGGATGCCTGATTGACGGTCCACTTGCCATGGATATTGCAGTATCCTCGGAAGCAAAGGAACATAAGGAAATAAGCGGTTCTGTGGCAGGTGATCCGGATATTTTGTTGACACCGGATCTTAATTGCGGGAACATCCTTTACAAGTCACTGATCTTCCTGGGAGGCAGCACCTCTGCTTCGGTGATAATGGGTGCCCAGGTTCCAATAGTATTAACAAGCCGTTCAGATTCCGAGCAGAGCAAATTAATGTCCATTGCACTGGCTTCCGCTCTTGACTGACCTGCTTTATACCATGTTACCCTTTGCAGGATTATTTAAATATTTCTGCTAATTTCGGCATCAAACCCATACAATCATGGCCCTACATCACATACTTGCCATAAATCCCGGTTCGACCTCTACCAAGGTGGCCATATACGTCAATACCAAGGTCGTTTTTCTGAAAAGCATACCCCACGATTGCGATGAATTACTAAAGTTCAAAAAAGTATCCGACCAGTTCCAGTACAGGAAGGATATAATCCTTGAAGAGTTAAAAAACGCTCATATCGAACTTGATAAAATTGAGGCTGTAGTGGGACGTGGTGGACTGATAAAGCCCATCAAATCAGGTATTTACGGGATTAATGCAGCAATGAAGAAAGATCTAAAGACAGGTGTTCTGGGAGAGCATGCAAGTAATCTTGGGGGACTGATAGCCGACGATATAGCAAAGGCTCTTCCCTCGGCAAAGGCATATATTGCAGATCCGGTTGTCGTTGACGAACTGGAGGATGTAGCAAGGATCTCCGGCCACCCTAAGTTCCAGCGCATCTCCATCTTTCATGCTCTTAACCAGAAAGCTACTGCCCGTTCCTATGCCCGGCTGCTGAATAAGAAATATGAGGACATGAATCTTATAATCGCCCACCTGGGCGGAGGTATCACTGTCGGAGCCCATAAGGAAGGACGGGTGATAGATGTTAACCAGGGACTCGATGGTGAAGGCCCATTCTCTCCGGAACGATCCGGCACCCTGCCTGTCGGAGCCCTGGCAAGGCTTTGTTTCGAGGAAGGAATCAGCTATCCTGAAGTCAAAAATATGATTACAGGTCAGGGTGGCTTCGTGGCCTATTTCAAAACCAATAACGCCTACGAAATTGAATTAATGGCAGATGAGGGTGACGATAAAGCCAACCTTATTCAGGATGCCATGTCCTACCAGGTTGCAAAAGAAATTGGAGCGATGGCAACCGTTCTCCAGGGTGATGTCGACGGTATCATTCTCACTGGTGGAGTAGCCAATAATCCCATGGTCGTCGAATATATTAAAAAGATGGTGTCATTCATTGCCCCGGTAATTATTTACCCGGGTGAAGACGAGATGCACGCTCTTGCGATGAACGGTCTTCGAGTACTTAAAGGGGAACTTCAAGCCAAGGTATACAATGAAAAGAATATGGTGAAATCAAGCCTGCCTCCACCGGGAGAATAAAAGGATCCCTTCCAATGAGTATTAAGGCGTTGAGAGTGACACCGGCAGGATCTTGCCATTGAAGAATTTCTGTCCATTCAAAGAAAAGTCTGCCACGAATCCGGCCATTTCATCTGCCTTCAGAGGCGCCTCCAATCCCGGAAAAGCCACTGTAAGCATATCGGTCTGCACGGTTCCCAGGGCCAGGGTATTGAAATGTACCCCGCTCTCGCCGAATTCTGATACAAAGCATTCTGTCAATACATGAACGGCTGCTTTAGAGGCTGAGTACCCGGAAAGGCCCGGGAACTTCTTTACACCCGGGACTCCTGCCATGCTTCCAATGTTAACTACGTGGGGTGCTACCCCATTTATTAAAAGTGGCATTATTGAGCGAACCAGTATCAGAGGAGCAAGGTAATTCACTGTCATCATACGCCTTGCATCATCAACATCTATCTCATTTATTGGCTTATTGATCAGGAGTCCCGCATTATTCACAAGCACATCCACAGAACTGAATATTTTTCTGATTTTTTCATTCAGGCTCTTTTCAATTCCATCAAGGTCTTCAAGATCAAAAGGGATAATTGAAATCCGGCATTGAGGAAATTCATCCTGGCACTGTTGTTGAAGGTCTTTTAGCCTCTGCTCATTCCTTGAAATCAGGAGTACTGAATTGTTATTATCCGAGGCAAAGTTCCTGGCAAGCTGGTACCCAATACCCCGGCTGGCGCCGGTCACAATAATATTCATGGATTTGAGTTATTAAAAGGATTAAAATAAGAAAAAACACCGAGTCGTGAAATTTTATATTTTTGAACCGGTTATCATTTGATATGCACGAAAAGATTAAAAAAATAGTAATAGCAGGATTTTTTGCCTTCCTGATGATTCTGAACGCAGGTGCTCAGTGGGATGGAGAACCCCCACCCCTGAAAGACAGAATATTTTTCGGGGGCAATTTCGCATTGTCTTTCGGAAATGCGACCAGCATTGTCGTTTCTCCCCTTGCCGGATACCAGATAACGCCCAAGCTTGCAGGGGGAGCAGGATTACGATATGAATATTTCAGATACGATTACCCCGGATATGTTCCCTATGATACACATATTTTTGGTGGTAGTGTTTTCGGCCGATATATGATCATCAATAGCATCAGTGAGGCCCTGGGACTTGGAGATTTTAACTCAGGAATATTTCTCCAGGCAGAATACGAGATGCTTAGTCTTGAAAGCCAGTACTTTGACCTGACAAATCCCAACTCTGACGGCAGATTCTATCTTCATTCCATGCTCGTCGGAGGTGGACTCTTTCAACCGATAGGGCGTAAAGGTGGATTCCTTATCACTGTTCTCTGGAACCTGAACGAATCCTACAATTCCATCTATGCCAATCCCATTCTCCGTTTTGGCTTTAATTTTTGAGACTTATTTATAAAGTATTTAACACATTCTCATTTTGATATTCCTTCAGGAAAAAGTTACTTTGTGTATTGTTTGATTAATCACCATATATTTCAACATTGCTATGATCGTAGAAAAAAATAAAGTGATAAGTCTTTCCTATGACCTAAAGGTGGAAGGAGAGACAGTGGAAACTGTAGGCGCGGATTCTCCGATGATATTTCTTTTTGGTTCAGGCAACCTGCTACTAAAATTCGAGGAATACCTGGACGGATTAAAACCCAAGGATAAATTCGAATTTGATCTTGATGCCAACGAGGCCTATGGAGATGTTAAGGATGAAGCCATTGTTGATGTCCCTCTGAAGTCTTTTGAGGTTGAAGGTAAGATCGATAAGGAACTTTTGAGGGAAGGCAATATGATTCCCATGCTCGATCAGCAGGGCAACAGGATGAACGGACAGATAAAGAGCTTTGATGAAGAAAATGTCACCATGGATTTTAATCATCCACTGGCCGGCAACGACCTGCATTTCAATGGTAAAATAGTTGAGATCAGAGAGGCTACCACAGATGAATTAGAGCATGGACATGTGCATTCAGAAAGCAGCTGCCAGGATTGCAGCGATCCGAATTGCCACAGTAAATCCTGTTAATCTCCGAGCATAAAGGGGTCTGCATCCCTCCATACCGGAAACTTTTTACGAAAAGCACTTAATTGCTCCAGCGAGAGTTGGATTGTATGCGAGCCGGTAAATCCAGGCTCCATATAAGCTATTCTGTTGCCTCTGGCATCGTATACCATAGACTCACCATTGTAATCTATGCCCATGGCGTCTTTTCCAACCCTGTTTACACCAATGGTATAGGATTGATTTTCGAGGGCCCTTGCCTTTAATAGAGTATTCCATACATCCCTTCTGGGGGAAGGCCAGTTCGCTAAGTAAACGAGGATGTCATAGTCATTCCTGTTACGGCTCCAGACGGGAAATCTCAAGTCATAGCATACAAGGAGCCTGAACCTGGCTCCATTTACTTCTACGAGCAGTGGTTTATTCCCCGGGGAATAGTGTTCATCTTCACCGCCCATCCTGAAGAGGTGCCGCTTATCATAATAATGGTAGGAGCCATCCTTCTGCATCCAGATCAGGCGATTATAGAAATTCCCCTCATCATTGATAATAATACTTCCCGCAAGGGCAAATTTAAACTTGTCGGCCTGATCAGCCATCCATTCCATTGTTTTTCCTTCCATTGGTTCAGCAAGTTCACGGCTGCGCATTGAAAAGCCTGTGGAAAATAATTCAGGTAGCAGTACAACTTCTGTGGCCTCCTGAAATCCTTCAATAATGGTGGAATAACGGGCGAGGTTGGCATCAATATCTTCCCAGATGATATCGGGTTGAATTAGTGTAATCTTAATCATATCCATCAAGAAAAAAGGCCCCGGAGGGCCTCGTTATAGTAATCCGGCAACAAGGATTAGGGTCATTATTCTGGCAGTCCTGCCTGGTAATCAGTTAATACCTGGGAAATCAGAGGTGTATAAAATGTCCAGTAGAACTTCGATGCGCTATGCTCCTTGTTGGTGTAAAATACTTTCTCAAATGTCCTTATCCCCTGCAATTTTGCGTTCCATATTCTGACCGGGTAATCGGAATAATTACCTGCCAGGTAAAGGAAGGGTGAACTGCCTGAAGACTGTATGACGGCTGGGAACCGTGAGGGCAAGCCAAATTCGTCAAGCATTGTTTTGCCTTCGATTGTGATATGTATCTTATAGTCTGCCACTGTATGATTTGAAAGGGGGTCCATAATATCAAACCACTTGGGATAGTGCACTGTTTCGGGTAAATTGAACTGCTCTGTTCCGTATTCCGTTGTTTGAATTTCGGGAACAGGAGAATCAAGGTGTTTTCCATCTTCGAGGACAATAACCTGCTGCGCGAGTTCATTGACCAGTACAATTCCCTGACCGCTAAAAGGCCATTCACCATTATGCCTCTTCTTATAAATCGCGACAACCCGTGCCGGCAGATCCTTGCTTTTTCCAGGATCCAGATTCCTGATATAAGTTCCCGTCCAGCTTGTCCAGCGGATACCCATCAGATCTTCCATTTTTTTCCTTACCAGACCAATGGTGGGCGGAGCCAGAAAATTATACTCCCCGATTAACAATTTATTCTGAGCCAACATTTCCTTTATAAAGACATAATCGGAATTATTTAATCCGCCTTCAATTAGGGTCCCCTTTCCTTTACTGGTCTCCCTCCGATACCACTCATTAAAGAACACACCGTAAGTGTCTGAATAATAGGCCATATCATAATCCGAAGCAAGCTGTGTTACATCCTCGAGCTTAATCCTTCTTACTTCATATTTTCTTGATTTTGAAGGCCTGACAGGATGGAATCCGTAATAATCTTTCTCTATGCGATAGACTTTTCCGTCATTCTTAACGAACTTCTCATTCAGCAAGACCCAGAATATTGCACGGTGTTCCTTAGTTCCAAACCCAAGAACGGTCTTATTCATAACCAGGATTTCAAGTGGCTTGCTGGCTTTGAAATTCCAGATGATCCAGCTGGATACTGGGATAAGGATCAGAACAATGAGAATGATAACAATGGTTTTAACTGTTTTCATAAGTTCTGAAATTAAGTTCGTTATTTCCTACTGCACCTGAAGTGCCCCTATGATTTCTTGCGCGAACTCTATAAAAATAAAAAATTAAATCAATAATTGAAATATAAATAGCATAACTCTCAATATACTGTACATTGTTAACAAGAAATAATTATAAGATTAACAAAATTGGGATGATTTTTGTAAGTGTATTCATAACCAATGATATAATTTATTACTTTCGCGAATATTTTTGCTTTTAATCTCATTAAAAGAAAGACATGAAGAAAAAATTGCTGCTCACAGTGCTTGTAGTAAGCCTGGGAGTATTTTCCAGTTCGGCACAGCCGAATATTTTTGACAATCCCAAATACGGAACTGATAGTGCATCAAGGATGGAATGCGCGAACAATCTCTCAACTATGAGCGAGTTCATGAAGATCAAACTTTATGATTTTGCTCTTCCCTCCTGGCAAAAAGTCCTGCAGGAATGTCCCGAGTCAAGCAAGAACATTTACATCTACGGAGTCAGGATTTACCGGGATAAGCTAAATAAAGCTAAAGATCCTGAAGTCAAAGCCCGGGCTCTTGACACCCTAATGCTCGTTTATGACATGAGAATTCAGTATTTCGGACAGGAAGGACTAACCCTTGGAAGAAAGGGACTTGACCTGTTTAAATACGACAGGACAAAAGAAAAAGAATCCTATGACATTCTGAAAAGATCCCTTGAGCTGGCCAAGGTCAGCACTGAACCTTCAGTTATCGTAACATTGATGCAATTATCTAATGCCCTGTATCATGATGAAGTCATTGAGGGACGAGAGTTGATTGATAATTACCTCTTGACCTCGGATTACCTGGGAAAGAGGATTAAAGCAGGGAAGACAGTGGACCAGGCTGAGAAAGCCCTCAGAAATGTTGAGGCAATATTTGCCAGGAGCGGTGCCGCAGATTGTGAAATCCTGGCAGAAATCTTTACACCCAAATTTGAACAGACCCCAAATGATACTGAGTTTCTAAAAAAGATTACAACTCTTCTTATAGACCAGGATTGTGAGGATTCTGAGTTGTTCACAAAATCATCGGAGAATCTTTATAAGGTTGAACCCTCTGCACAAGCAGCATACAACCTGTCAAAACTTTTCTTTAAAAAGGAGGATTACGAAAAAGCTTGCGTCTACTATAAAGAGGCAATCAGTGGTGAAGAAGATCTTGAGTTAAAAGCCAGGTACCAGTATGAACTCGGACTAATTCAGTACAGTAAATATGATAATTACTCCGGGGCCCGCACTCTGGCAAGGGGTGCCATAGAGAACAATCCCGACTGGGGGGAGCCTTATATACTCATAGGTAACCTTTACGCCTCCAGCAGTTCTACATGCGGTGAAAATGATTTCGAGAAGACCACTATATTCTGGGCCGCGGTCGACAAATATGCCAAGGCGAGATCTGTTGATGAATCTGTAAGAGACCAAGCATCAGAACTTATTAGAAAATATTCACAGTATTTCCCGAATGTGGAGGACGCCTTTTTCTATGGTATTGCGGATGGAGAAGCCTATTCAGTTGGATGCTGGATAAATGAGAAAACTACTGTAAGGACCCGTCAGAAGCCATAATAAAAAATATATTTCAAAAAAGGGCGGCCTCAGAAGGGCCGTCTTTTTTTTTGAATTCCCTGATATCCCGGTATTCATTTATCAACAAAGAGTAAACAAAAGCATAATTTCATTTCGTTTATTGGTGGACTTAATATATTTTTAGCACTGAAACCGATCTCGTTTTGTCTGAAAAACCACGTTTGATACCAAATTTTAAGTCTCACACTTAATGGATACATTCTATCTGCTTATCGTAGGAATCTTAATCCTGCTGGCAGTCTCAGATCTGGTAATTGGCGTTAGCAATGATGCCGTAAACTTTCTTAATTCCGCCATAGGCTCCAAAGCCGCATCCTTTAAAGTCATCATGATCATTGCCGCACTGGGAATCCTTTTCGGTGCGACCTTTTCAAGTGGTATGATGGACGTTGCAAGAAAAGGGATCTTTCATCCTGAACATTTTTTCCTGAATGAAATCATGATCATTTTCCTGGCGGTCATGTTAACGGATATCATTCTGCTGGACCTGTTCAACACCTTTGGACTGCCAACCTCTACCACCGTTTCCATTGTATTTGAACTGCTCGGTGCGGCAGTAGCCGTTTCTATAATAAAAATAATGGGGACGGATGATTCCTTCTCTAAAATGAGCAGCTATATCAACACCAGTTCTGCACTCCTTATAATTACCGGAATACTCCTGTCCGTTGTAGTCGCTTTCAGCATTGGAATGATAGTACAATATTTTGTACGGGTAGTCTTTACTTTCAACTTTGAAAAAAACGTCAGGTATTTTGGAGCCCTGTGGGGAGGAATTGCCATCTCTGCAATCACCTTTTTTATATTAATTAAGGGGGCTAAAGGGGCATCATTCATGTCAAAAGAAACTGTAAGCTGGATCAGTAATAACACCGGACTGATACTTGGAGTGAGTTTTGTGGGTTGGACCATACTGTTGCAACTGTTGCGCTGGGTCTTCCGGCTTAATATCCTTAAGTTAATTGTGCTGGTCGGCACTTTTGCACTAGCCATGGCATTTGCCGGGAATGACCTGGTTAATTTTATCGGAGTACCTCTTGCGGGACTTGAATCATTCAGAGCATTCCTTGACAGCGGGCTTACAGAATCTTCAGGATATCTTATGACAGCTCTTTCAGAGCCCGTGAAAACTCCAACCGGGTTTCTGCTGATAGCCGGATTAATTATGGTAATTGCACTGTGGACCTCGAAAAAAGCAAGATCCGTGACTGCAACAACTCTTGACCTTGGCAGACAGGAAGAGGGTCCTGAGCGCTTTGAAGCATCTGGGGTTGCCAGGGGAATTGTTCGCGTAAGCATAGGGATTTCCAGCGCTGTTGATCGTATTCTGCCAGGCCGGTTTCAACGGTTTCTCAAGCAGAGATTTGATCAGAGTAAATTCATAGAAAATAAATCTGATAAAGACCTCTCTTTTGACCTGCTCAGGGCTTCCGTAACCCTTGTTGTGGCAAGTGCGCTAATATCCCTGGCAACATCCTTTAAATTACCCCTCTCAACCACCTATGTCACCTTCATGGTTGCTATGGGTACATCCCTTGCCGATGGAGCATGGGGAAGAGACAGTGCAGTATACAGGGTGGCCGGAGTGGTTACTGTAATCGGGGGCTGGTTTTTTACTGCTTTTGTCGCATTTACCGCGGCCTTTATAGTAGCGTTTCTTATCTCCTGGGGAGGTATCATTTCTATACTGGGACTTGTAATCCTGGCAGCATTTATACTTTACAGGTCATCCCGCCTGCACAGGAAAAGGGATGCTGAACTGAAAAAGAAACTGGAAATATTAGAGATTTCAACCGAGGAGTATAATGGAGATAATATATTGATCAGCTGCACTAAAAGTGTTTACCAAACCCTCTCTACCGTATCCTTGTTGTTTGCAAATTCTATCGGGGGACTGGTAGGCCTGAAGCGAAAAACCATAAAACGAAACATCAAAGAGATTAAGGAACTAAACAAGGAAGTTAAATTCCTTAAAAACAATATTTTCCAGACTATCTCCAAACTTCAGGAAGATGAAATAGAATCCGGACATTATTATGTACAGGTACTGGATTATTTGAGGGAAACTGCCCACTCATTAACCTTTATAGCAGATCCGATTGCTATCTATATTGATAACAACCACCCTCCTCTGATCAAGGGACAACAGGATGATCTTCAGGAACTATCGGAGCTGATTGGTACATTTTTCTCGAATATCATCCAAACCATTAAGGACTCCGATTTCAGCAAATTGGACGATCTGCTGGATACTCAGCAATTCCTTCTGGATAGTATTACGAAGCTGAAGAAAAGACAGCTCAAAAGGATCAAGAACGGAGAGACCGGTACCAAGAACAGTGAACTGATACTGAATACACTGACCGAGACCAAAAACCTGCTTTTATACACTGTCAATCTGCTTAAGGCCCAGCGTGATTTTGTGGCATACGCTTCAGAAGACAGCAGCTGATAAGCGGCTGCGTCCCTTATATATATTTGTAAACCTGGAGATAGTCCTCTAATCGACCAAGAAGGGCATTTTGCTTGATTAAATCAGGCGAGGTGTTCTGGTCTTAAAAGGTCGTTGATGGTTTTGACAGGATTAAATGTCTCTATAGGTACCTCAACGAAGATGGTATTCCAGTCCGACATTGAACCATTCCATAAACCGGGCAGTTCCTGTGCTTTCAGCTCTCTTCCATCGCTTGACTTTTCGGAAATGAGTCCCGTGTCAGGATCTTTAAACTGCTGCAGATCAAATGGATTTCCCTCATGATCCCTGGTGGAACATACAAGATCGACAGGATTAAAATGGCTTGCCCTGCCGGCAATCCCAGACTGAACCCTGTCATTTAAATCTATTTGTGCGAGTTCTGCAATCTGCAGTGATACTGAACCATCTCTGTTTCTGGCCCAGAATGGCCCTCCCCCGGGTTCGCCCGCATTCTTTACCATTCCGCAAACCCTCATGGGCCTGTTCAGCATTCTTCGCAGTAAAGCGGCTTTTTTATCATCGTCCAGGTTTCTGTCTTCTTCAGAGAGCTTTGTAAATAATTGGTTCTTCAGGAAAGATTCAATCTCAGAAAGTTTCCGGTAATCTCCTGAATCAAGAATCCGGATATAACGGAATGTATTTTTCCTGGCTTCAAGTAAAACTCCCGCAAGCACCTTTTTATACAGGTATGTAAGGGGTTTTAAATGATCAGGGCTTACATTATCGATGTTTTTAACAAAAATCAGGTCTGCATCCAGTTCATTCAGATTTGCCAGCAGTGCACCATGTCCACCCGGCCTGAATAAAATGCTTCCATCGCTTAATCTGAAAGGTGTGTTTCCCGGATCTACGGCTATAGTATCGGTAAAGGATTGCTGCAGTGAAAATTCAATATTATATTTTACTCCAAATCTTTTCTCATAGGATGATTGCCTGAGATTCATCAGGTCGATGAAGTCATCGAGATGTTCACTTGATACAGTAAAATGCAGGTTTACAATATTATTCTGTCCCCTGCAGTATTCTGCTCCCTCCACCATATGTTCTTCCAGGGCGGTTCTGCTTTCTGAATCATATCTGTGAAACTTAATAAGCCCTTTCGGCATTTGCCCGTAATTCAGTCCACCGGAGAGAACGATCCCTGAAATTATCTCCCTGAAATCCCTGCGGGCAATAAGCTGGTTTAAATCCTCTCCTCCTGTCTTCAGGATTGCTTTCAGATCATCAATAAAGGCAAACTTTTCAATCCCTTTTATGATTTCAGCAATTTCAGGTTCAATATCAGCTTTTGGGTGCTCTGTTTCCCTGTTCAGAAATTCAAACAGGCTTTTGAACATTCTGGAAGCAATCCCTGAGGCTGGTACAAATTTCAGAATTCGCAGATGAGGAAGCTGTGCCAGGAATTGATCGGTGTACACACCGGCTTCCTCTTCACTCAGTCTGATAATGCCGTCACCCACAGCAGCCGGAGCCACAAGTGAAATATGGGGAATACCCTTCCTGAAATTTTCAAGCTGAATTTCGATATCCTCAGAGGAAATCCCCCTGGCATTTATCTGTTTAATGTCTTTGGAAGAAAATGCATACGGGCTCATAATACCGGTAGATTATAATGCTTGCAAGATAAGAGTTACCGTCTAATTTCCATCGGCTTCGGCAAGATCTCTTCCTATGCGCAGGGCTTCAAGGTTCAGCCGAACGATTTCCTCTCCTTTCCTGCCGAAAATTTTCCGGATTCCGTCTTCGAAGCTCTTGTATGGTATGTCGATGTAAGGAGTGGCTGCTCCCAGCACAACCATATTTGAGACTTTCTTAGATCCCAAATCTGAGGCAATGGCATCTGCGTCAAGGAAAAGATGGTTCGGCACATCTTTTATTGTTTCCTTTAACGAATCCAGGTCCGGATAATCGGGAATATTAATAAAGGGATTTATATTGGTTATTAACCAGCCCTGGCCTGAGAGCCAGGGTAGGTACCGGAGTGATTCCATGGGTTCAACTGAGATGATAAGGTCCGCCTCTCCTCTTGGTATCAGATCTGAGGCGATGGACCGGGAAGATATCCTCATATTGGATTGCACGGCACCGCCACGCTGGCTCATACCGTGAACCTCAGCCTGTTTTACCTCCAGGTTGTTTTCGAGTGCGGCCATACCAATGGAAGCTGCTATGGACAGAATTCCCTGTCCCCCTACTCCAGCCAAAATGATATCTGATTTCACTACTAAATATTTTTTTAAATGTTCGTCCAGGTCTTAATTTCGGCACTCTTTCGAATCGCATCAATAACCTTCATATTGTTCACTGCGTCCTGCAGTGGAATTGGTACGGGACTTCCATCTAATACAGACTTTGAAAAACCTTCAGCCTGCAGAGTATACTGGTCCACCGCCTCAAATACAAATTCTTCTGTCTTATCCTTTTTATACAGCCATATTCTTGTTTCTTTATCGGGAGGAGTGTTGACCGGTATCTCAATTTCTACCCTGCCTTCGGTTCCGAGAACCTGGACACGCTGGTATGGTATTAGTTGGGTAGAACATGAAAAAACAGAAGTAATCCCATCTGAAAAATCGAGTATGCCCGAACTTATCCGGTCCGTTTTCATAACAGGATCCAAATCCATAATACTAATTACCCTTACCGGTTCGCATTCGAGCAGGAATCTTGGAAATGAAATGCAATAGCACCCAATATCCATTAGTCCCCCACCACCAATCTCCACCTGGTTCCGGATATTTGCGGGATCCACATTGTAATATGAAAAGAAGCTTTGGATGGCATAGACCTTACCGATGCTTCCTTCTTCAACCAGTTCCTTTGCTTTTTTCCATTGGGGGTGAAAACGGTACATAAAAGCTTCCAAGACTTTCAGCTCCGGATTCTTATTTGCAGAATCTATCAGTATATCAGCCTCCCTGGCATTCATCCCAATCGGTTTTTCACAAAGCACATGCTTTCCTGCATCAATGGCTTTCAGGGTCCATTCAAGATGCATATGATTTGGAAGAGGGTTATACACGGCATCAATCTCCGGATCTCTCAATAAATCCTCATACGAACCATATGCCCGTTTTATGCCCAATCCGGCAGCAGTTTCCTTTGCCTTATCAGGATTTCTTGAGGAAATCGCAAGAACATCGACAAGATCACTTTTTTGCATGGCAGGAATGACTTTCTCTCTGCCAATTTTTGCAGTACTCAGTATTCCCCAACGTACTTTATTTTTCATAATCAGGTGTTTGAATTAGATTTCTTCTGCTGTCTTTTTTTCCTTAAGCGGTGAACACAATCCCTTTCGGCAATAACCACTGATATGCCTTTATGGGCTACCTCCTCCTCCAATATTCTGACATTGTCAGCCTGGTGTTTTTTAAGAGGGTTCAGCATTCGTATATGGTCAGCAGGTACACCGAGTCCGATGCAAATTGATTCGAGTCTTCCTTCGGCATGGGATTCCTGTCCCCCGGTCATGGCAGTGGTTGAATTATCTGAAATAATCACGGTTATGGGCGAATTTTCTCTTACGGCATCCAGGAGTCCTGTCATACCGGAATGTATAAAGGTAGAGTCCCCTATGACACAAACAGAAGGTATGAGTCCCGCATCAGCAGCCCCCTTTGCCATAGTTATCGAAGCTCCCATATCGACACAGGTATCAATCGCGTTATAGGGTGGTAAAGCCCCCAGCGTATAACATCCGATATCCGAAAAGACCCTGCCATTCCCGTACGCTGCCATAGCCTGGTTAAGTGCATAGTAAACATCTGAATGGCTGCATCCCTTGCACAGGGCCGGGGGTCTGTCCCTTACCAAACCGGGGACTTTAAGTCCCTCATACCCGGCTGCACCGAAAGCCTGTCTAACAATATCCGGATTAAGCTCACCCACTCTTGGCAGGGTGCCATCAAGCCTTCCGTGAATCTTCTTCTCCCTGCCCAGCACACCGTTCAATGATTCCTCTATCAGGGGATAACCCTCTTCTATTACCAGGATTTCATCTGAACGTGAATACAGATCAGCTATTAGTTTGACAGGCAGGGGATACTGTGAAATTTTCAGAACAGGGTGCGGAACTTTAAATTCCTCAAAGCTTTCCAAAAGATAATTGTACGCGAGTCCCGCAACAATAATTCCGAGCGAAGTATCTTCTCCGCCTTCAAGTGAATTAAAAGGGCTGTCAGCTGATTCTCTCTCAAGATCCGGCTGAATCTCAACAAGTTTCTTGTAACTTTTCCTTGCCATGCCCGGAAGTAAAATAAACTGGGTCGGATTCTCAGGTGTCTTCAGCTTATTCTGGGGTTTTATATCTCTGCGTTCTACTCCTGAGCGGGAATGTGCAAGGCGGGTTGTAATCCTTATCATGACAGGTATGCTGTAGCGTTCGGATAAATCGAAAGCCTCATAGGTCATATCATATGCTTCCTGCTGATTTGAAGGTTCCAGCACCGGAATCATTGCAAACTTTCCAAAATACCTTGAATCCTGTTCATTCTGGGAAGAATGCATTGAAGGATCATCTGCCACTGCAATCACCATTCCACCGTTCACACCTGTAATTGCAGAATTCATAAACGGATCAGCAGCAACATTTAACCCAACATGTTTCATGCAAACCATAGATCGCTTTCCAGCGTAGGACATACCCAGTGCTGACTCCATTGCAGTCTTTTCATTGGCAGACCATTCGCTGTGAACCCTGTCTTTCAGACCAAGACTCTGAACATATTCTGTGATCTCCGTTGATGGTGTACCGGGATAAGCATAGATACCCGACATCCCCGCATCCAGCGCTCCCCGGGCAATTGCCTCATCACCTAAAAGCATTAGTTTCCCCATTATAGTAAGTCTTGATTTTCTGTTCGAAATTAAAAAAAAAGAACTCGGGATTGGTAAGAAAAATCATGTTTTATAAGCAGCCCGATGCTTTATAACATCAGCTGTAAATAGTTAGTACAAGCCTCCTGCGGCCTCCGTGATTCCGGAATTCACACAGGTATATCCCTTGCCATGTTCCCAGATTTAGCCTTCCACCAGTTATGGGTATGGTCAGGCTTGAACCGAACAATGAAGACTTGATATGAGCAGGCATATCATCGGCTCCCTCCATTGTGTGAATATAATATGGCTGGTTCTCGGGTACCATCCTGGAAATGAAAGATTCAAAATCATCCCTGACAGTCGGGTCTGCATTTTCATTTAATGTTATGGCGGCTGAAGTATGCTGGATAAGAATGTTCAACATACCCTTATCGGGCAGTTCAGGCAATTCCTGTTCAATAATTCTCGTTATCAGGTGAAAACCTCTCGGAAAACCGGAGAGCGATATTTCCTTTTGATTGATCATAAATATGTATTTCAGTACAAAGTT
>SDBV01001742.1_pt1 | contig 32588 bp, 18 predicted proteins | sample 2277081 | NCBI WGS metagenome assembly SDBV01 (sample SAMN10402039, study PRJNA504765) | marine sediment metagenome | isolation source: marine sediment core GS10_PC15, 223 cmbsf | place: Arctic Ocean: Southern Knipovich Ridge | collected 2010 | reverse complement strand
TCTCCATTTTTTATTAAATTAGTTCTTGGCTCCAAATAAAAAGAAGGTTGGTCCTCAAATCCTGCGATTACAACAGAACCGACAGGAAAGAAGGTACCAACCTCGTCTGGGAATTCGGGGTGGGTTACTACTATCCCCGCTATATTAACTTGTGCGCCCGTACCAGTGGTAACTAGTTTTGTAATAGTTCCAGTTCTTATCCGGGCTAAAAAGAATCTAGAGGGTTTACCATCGCCTTCGTCCCAACGACAACATTTCGCCACCTCTGCTTGTATGTTCCTAAGAACAATATGATATGGCAATTGGTCCTGTTGTACAGCATCTAAGACGGCTCCCCCGATTTTAATTAAATTGGGTGATTTAAGTAACTCATCACTAACGCCTTTATTAAACTGTTTCAAAATTTCTAGCGGAGGGGAATGAGTTATGCCTAATTTCATCCCCCCTGCTTTGTATTTAGAACAAGGAAGGCACTTCCCCTCTTCGTTGCATCTGCCATCATTGAAGCAAGTGATATCTGCCCGAGCAAAATAAGCATTGGCAATACACTGCCCATCGAAATCTCCGATAGCACTGTCTTTCCCTTTACCTGCCTGTTCAAAGGTTTCGCCTGTGCCTACTAACTTTGCAAAATCTTTTGTCGGGTCTGTTGTTACATCGTTGCGCCAATAAGTACAAAGAGGTACTCGCTCTCCCTCATAGCTTGAACCAGAAAGAAACTTTACCACTTATTCACCTTTCCTCCGCCGTAATTAAAAAGCTTTAGTTTCGTAGGTCATTTTACCTGTAGCCTCTTCTACTCTCATAAAGATTTTACAGTTTTCTTCTGTATCATAATAGCCAATGGTCCTGGAGTGTATGCCTTCTGTTACTCCTCCAGTGCTGATATCTAAATATCCTCTCTTAGCGGGTACGGTATAATTTTCTTTATCATCAAAACTCCAAATACGATCTTCCCATTTCAAAATAACTCTGCGTATATCTCTTTTTTTTGGAAGCTTTATCCAAGACATCTCATCTTCAGTGAAGACGGATCCGTCTTTATATTGGACGACCCAGCCTTTAGGCATAGTTATTTCTTTTTCGCCTATCCAAACCATAAAATCTCCTTAACTAAAGTCGAAGAACATTCTGTAGTTAATAGTAGAATTGGCGCCTGTTTCATTGGCCCCTAACTTGATAGCTAAGAACACAAAGTCACTGACCACGGCACTTTGGAAATTACCGATATCTTCAGCATTGTCAGCAGAGCTTACTACTGCAAGATCCGCTTTAGTGGCAAACAAGAACGAAGGCGCAGAATCAGAGTCGATATCGGTCGCAGCAACCTTTCCAACTCCATCGCCATCCACGGGAAACTCCACCTGACTATTAGAAGTTGAACCTCCGCCGGGCGCATCATTTCCGGCGCCAACTGTTCCAAAGTGAAACTCGGTGTCATTATCGCCTTGATCATGGTGTTGGAAAGTTCCATCACTCTGCAGGCTGAATTTGACAGTAGACATAGACACAGCGCCACTAATAAGTTCGAACCATACAGTCTTAACGGGGCTGTTGGTCGATACAGTTACATTACCAAAGTTTAGCTGTGTTACATTGGAATTTGATGGCTGTGGGCCTCGGCAAATAATTCTGAAGATGTCTCCAAGTTGGAAAGTACCAGAGTCACTCAGGGCGATCGTTACGCCCCTCGTTCCCACTTGAGTGCCCGCAGCAGAGGACGCGGTGGTCGCGCCCAAACTTATAGCCTTAGACGAATCCCCTTGGCTGGATTCAAAAATATACTTAGCAGAACCGGTCGGAAGCGGTGCCTTCGGATATCCTGTACCTGACGCAGTAAATGCATTGATAGTAAAGAAATCATTGTTTGAAAAGACGGCATCAGAGAACTTAATTCGGACTCCCAAATCTCCTACATCATAGAAGTTGTCTGCATAAAGAAGTTCAATGGGGTTAGCATTATCATCTCCGCCTGGGGCATCTGTGACCGTGAACTGTGGGACGCTTGCAGACCCGTTCCCCATAGTAGAACCGTTGCTCGTATCTATGGTTACGGTATAAACATCATCAGCTGTTCCTATATACATCCCATTGGTGGTCGCAGTTCCACCATACCCATTACCCCCATCCGCCACAGGGTTATCAACTATTTCTCCATCTGTGAAGATGAGGGTATAGATGTCATCGAACTGTCCTCCATAAGATCCAGAAACAACAGCATTCCCCGTGTAGGATACATAGGTAAAATCTGCACCTGCCTGCTCACTAACCGTCTGAAATCCTAACTCCGTTCGGGCGTCTCTACCACCAGGGGTGGTCACATTAACATCGTTTGCCCCACCATTGTTACCCATTTTTCCAGAAAAAATAATGAAAGAATTCTGGTCATTAGTTCCACCGCCGCCATTTCTAAATTCGCATTGAGCGAATTTAAACGCATCGTCTGCATTGGCGGAATGTAATTTAAAAGCAATATCTCTCGCCACAAAACGTGGATCGAGGAATGTCCCTGAAGCCAACGTAATCGTTTCTGGGCCAACACCGTTAATATTGACCGCTAACTGGTCCTTGTCGTTTAGGACTATAGTAAAACTATCGTCACCAGAGCCTAGGCCAGTACCTCTACTGAAGCCGCGAGAGCCTTCAGCCACCCCCTGAGTAGAGCTACCAGTGGCAAAGGTTTGAGAGCTTACTGAGAACTCAACAAACCTACTAACAGCAACCATATTTATTCCTCCTTAAGGTCTATTCTCAATAATGAATGTGTGTGTTAATCGGAACTGATTTCCTAAGAGATCGTCAGCTTCGATTTCTAATACAATTGTCTTGCCGTACTCGAAGAAAGGATTGTTACTTTCAAGGGCCGCGGGTAAATCCGCGACCGCAATATTGGAAATTATTGTGGCTCCTAAATCTGTTGATGGCCGGTTCTCTGTTAAGAATCTGAAGAATTCAGCCTCTGTGCCGAAGTTTTTAGAAAAATTTGTTACCTCAGCCAAAACTTGGATGTTCTTGATGAATGGGAATACAATTTCAGGCTCGTCTATCTCCCTATTAAACCAAGTAACATCATACCCAGGCCTCAGAATAAAGGTTTGTTCTTTCAATACAGGAAAGTTTCCTGGAAACTTATTCTCAGCTTTAACTAGGACCTCTAGGTCTTCTCTAAAGTTTATCAAAGGTTCCATCAACACTGTGAAGGTTACCTTATCTGGTCCTGCCCCACTAGTCGTGGTTACTAAGCCGGACGGTACTTCACCATTTATTGTCAAAGAAGTTCCGCTGACGTTAACTCCGTGGGTAAAGTCTTCTACACAAACACTTAATTCTGTGCCGGAAGCCAGTGGAACGGACTCTTCGTCTGCTAAGAAGAAGTTAGTTATATCCAAAGTATCAGCAGATGTTATCATAAACTCATAAGTGACACTAGAAGAATTAGGCGTACCAACTTGCAAGTCTGATGCTTGAATAGTCCCGGTAACAGTCTCACCAAACGAGAATGTGCCATCTGGATCATAGGTATAAGTAAATCCAGCTATAGAGTCTCCCACTTGGCTAATGGAGCCGCCAGTAGCCGTACTACCGTCAAATTTGAGCGCGCCATTTAAAAACAATTTAACAGTGGAAGCATCCACTCCCGTTTCGGAATCAAAAACAGACCAGATGACATCACTATTTGGGGACACCTCAGTGTCCAGATCTACTGGTTCTATTGGGGCGATGACGGGCGGGGGTGCATCGGGGCTTCCTGAAATAGTTGCAGGTAAAGTTCCAGAACCTAGCATCTTAAACGAGTATTCAGTTATAGTTTGATTGCTACTTGGCGAAGCAAGATCTGCCAACTCGCCGCTAACAGTTACAGTTGCTTGCTGATCAAAATCAAATCCTCGGGTAAATATATACTCTATGTTTCTTGGAGACTGAGCCGTCTTTACAGCAACAGGCCATGTAGTTCCGGTTACTGGTGTTCCTGCGGACACGACCTGCAGACCATCTATCCAGACATCTACATTGCCTTGATCTAAGGAAGAAGCAGCATCTTTAACGTGAAATTCTACTGTTCTGTTTCCGGGGTCATTAAAAAATGTTCCCGAAACCGGAGAGGTTTCATCAAAGAAAGGCCCTGTTTGATCTATGACATTGATATCATCAGATCCGGAAACGGTAAAGGGTAGTCCTGATGAAGTGGGATTATTATTCAGAATGTGGGCAAAAGATGAGGTTCTACGAAGATGCTCAGGTAAAATATTAAGCGTTAGTTCTATTTCGTCAAAGAGAAGGCTAATAGGAGATCCAGCGCCACCTATATCCACCACTATATAAATCTTTACTTTATCAAATGTAAAATCTGCTTGACTGGTATCTTGCAAAATATTAGACGAGATAACATTAAAAACATCAGCAGTAAAAGGGCCCACATTTACAGTAGTATCTATTCCATCAATATCGCTGGGGGCGGTTGGATCTCCGAACCCTATAAGTTTATATTTTATTGCCTGGACCTGCACATCGTCCTTCAAAAATTGTACAAACAGGTTAATCTGTCGGGCACTCGTCACGGCACTCGGAACCATCTTGAAGCCAAAGTTTCCTAAATCTAAAGACGAAGTCGATTCTAATGTAATAGAGGTTTGGAAAGTTAGTTCTCCAGTAGCGCTCGTCTTACGCAAATAAAGCATCTTAGCGCCATCTGTGGGAGAGACCGGGTTTGAATCGTCGAAGTCTACGCCTGTGGGTTGGGATGTAACCACATTCACTATATCGGTAGCGTGTCCCGTGGTGGAGGACCATGAAGATAGATCCCGCTCAAAACTACCATTAACTACTATATCCGTCGGAATGAGTTCCGAGGCAGCAAACTCATCACCCTTATCTGTGATTATACTTGTGAAAGAAGTTGTGCTCAAAACACTAGCAAAAGCTCTAATAGCGGTTGAGCCGAATAGCATGAAACGCGCGGCTTCATTAAAATCGCGAAGCGTATTAGGATCTGTTTCTGAGGGTGTATCAAAGAAAGGAGATCTATCAAAAAAGTTAGCAGAAGGACAAGAACCTGAAGTTCCAATAATGGCAAAGAAAACAGCGGTTCCCGATATTCCAGTAGGATCCGCACCCAAAACTACTGTAGTTCCGGCGGTATCAGGGCTGGCACCTATTACATTACCAGTTTGGGAGGAACCGCCAAAAGCTATATTATCATTGCTGCCTACGATTCCGCCATCTTGGACAACCGTGTTATCGCCAGTTATTCCACCAGCCGCAACTACAATATTATCATTATTTACAGACCCGTCCTGTAACTGCTGGGTAGTTATGCTCGGCCGATCACCTTGTACAATAGTGGCAGTTGAAACTATGGTAACCACACATGCCCACCTTTAAGTTTCAGTAACTGTCGCTGTAACAGTGCTTACTCCCACCGTGCTTCCTACAGTAAATTGAGTAGTCGCCCTGCCCCCAGAATCTGTGTTATCCGAACTTGGTGATACGGCCCCATCGCCAGCAGTAACCGAGAATGTAACCACTTTACCAGACTTAGCTTCGCCCCAAGCATTAATGACGTCGGCATTAACAAATGTTTGTTGCGCAGTTCCAGCAGGCAGGGTCACATCGTTTGCGTTTACAGCAATGAATGCAGAAATTCTATCGTCAATATTCCAACTTTGTAGGTTAGCTGAAGAATCTACATAGTAGACAGTGTCAAAATCGTTTTGATCATAGAAAACCTCATACCGATTCGTATTATAATCCGAAATATCTAAGAGTACTTCTTTATCACTTGTGGTATCGAGTAGGGTGTCCTTATCTAGGGTTTGCAAATGAACAATATCCAGTGTATCATCAAACTCAATATACGTCAAGAACGGGAGCCCATTAATTGCAGATTCATGGGTCCACGCAAAGCTGTTGGTTCCATCTTTTGAAATTTGGGCTGTCGAAGTCGCAGCCGCTCCGCTCCCATCTTCTGTGCCAAGTGCGATATTATTGGGATATTTGTAGAGAACATTATCTACCTTGAGATAAATATTTCCTCCGCCAGAAGATCCGGAAGAAGAACATGCGATCATTACTCTACCCTCTAGGAAATCATTGTATGTCTTATTAGATTCCCCAATAACGTCAAAGGATTCTATTAGTGCAACTCCGGTAGTTTGCCCCTCACTGTCTGTCTTTTCAACAGTAAATACAGAAACATCTGGGAAGTCCCCAGTTCCAGACGTCACCAAATAATTGTCAGCACTGATATTTACAACACCATTCGTATTTCCATACAACTCAAAAGATACATCATTTGTAGACAGTGGTCCTGCCAAATCAGTAAAGACTCGTGTGGTCGTGCCTGAATTAGAGATTCGTTGTATTCCTACAATACCCGACTCTGTAACATCCTTCTTAACATTGTCTGTAGTCAAATCAAAAGTAAATTTCTCTCCAGTTGTAGGGGTAGCAGTACAAGAGATTAAGAAGTCTATCGGGGTGGTTGAATCTACTGTTTCATCATAAGGTACCCCCGTGGTGGCGTCATTCAATTTTCCCGTCAAAGTGCCAGAAACTATCCAGACAGAGCCGGAGAAGGTTAGATCAAAACTATCAGTTCCAGACGCCGCATTATGCCATAAGGGCCTTAGTTCTCGCAGATCACAATCCGCGGTGGAGTTTACTAAACTATCCACGTGGCTGGCAAACCAAACGCCAGAAGTAACTGGTGAGGTTTCTAATCCTAATCCTTCTTGGATTATAGTATTATTGTTAGTCGCATCCAAAGCTCTCAGAACAAACCACATCTCTTCTGTAGTAACGGTTTGAGGAATAACATCTATTTGGGCCTCGAAGTCTCCAGCTATAGTATAAGTGGTTTCTAATTGCCCGTCACCTGCCGCCACATTGTAGTCAACTTCTTCATTAAGTCTAAGAAAGGCTGTATTTACATTGCTTTCCTCCCACCTTGCAGGATTGAAATTGTTAGTCCCTGAGGCAGTTCCAGCCTTTGCCGCACTAAAGTCGTCATCAAAATCCACGGTAGAAGTTCCAGTAGTATCTGGATTAAATCTAATTGTATAAAACACACCATCTGGAGATACGGTAGTATCGAAGCAAGCATCCAGAATGTTGGCTTTTTCAAAAGTAAACGAGCTTGCAAAACCACCATCTGTATCAAAGTAAGAAAGAGTAGGCGTTAGAGGCGCGATTATCTGTACCTCAGTTACATCATCAAACGCCCCAGAAGCAGTATGTACTAATCGCCAAAACGGGAGACCTTCTCCTGTTGTATCCACAGCAGGAACACCAACAGTAATTGTATATTTAAATTGCCCACTCTCGATTGCTTGAACAACGGCGGAGACGGTTGCTTCAAAATTAGAGTCATCAAACTCTGAAATTAGATTATTTAAACTGGTACTTACCGTCCATTCTGTACTTGTTGGATCTATAAATCCTGTAGAAAATACAACAATAGTGGTAGTAGTAACATTGGTATCAAATCCAATTACGATGAGATCCGTATTGGAGGTGGGATTGGCTGTCAGGAGGCCATCTATATAGTGCGGGGTATCCGTAATACTTAGTGGTGTGGCAGCGGCTGCTCTAGTGGCAGTTATAGCTTGGGGCCTTTGTAAAACTAATCTAACAAACTGTGTCCCATTATGTATTATTCTATCTACGTCAGAGATTTTAGTTACAACAGCATCGTTGTAGAAATTCTCCATATCTTTAGTGGTATCAGTTGCACCGAGTTCGCCTTGTTGGACAGCCACGGAAGTCCTCCTTATTCAGTTCTTAATATTCTAGGCCTGACCACGACAGTTCTTAGGGCTTGATCCACCCTGACCTCAAGGGTGGAAATATCTATGCCCTCTTCTCCGCCATAGACCTCAAAAGTCAGACCTGTGCGATTATCAACAAAAGATTCACAGGGCTCTGGGTCAAAATTCCTAAATTCAGGCAAATCACTTAGTTCTGTATCGAAGAAACAAATTTTAGAACCCTTGTTTTTGTTAGGAGAGAGATCCGTTGCTTCAAAGACCACAGTAACGTTTGAATCGAAACGGAACGGATCATCCTCATGTTCAAATTTAACATGGAATCCTGTACCAGAGCCAACGATTGTGGTGGGCGTAAAAGTCAGCCCACTGCACACTGGGATGCCCTCCACTGAGACCTTAATGGAGTCTTCGTCTACTCCGTCCCCCAAGTCGAGTACATCAAATTCTATATTAGCAACCGCACTTACATTGGAGGAACTACAAGGCGGTTGGATGTTGAGGAAGAAAGGCGCAACGGAATCTTCAATAGTATCCCACTTACAACGAAAGAAGAAATCGTTTGGAGGAACCGCATTATCGCTAATTTCGAAAAAGATTTCTATCTCAACTCCAAAAGGAAAATCTTCCACCGGATTGTAATCTATCTGTATACCATTCACAATCGCTGTAACACTGAACTCATCTCTATCTTGGACTTCTACCCCTTCTACTTTAAATACAAGTGTTTCAATATTGAATTCAAACCCGGAATCCTTGACTCTCCAAAGAATATTAGTATCTACCGGATTTTTTATACTATTACATGGGGGGAAAATCAAATCAACAAAATCAAATTGGGCAAGGTTTATGGTATTAGACGCCGACGGTTGTTGTTCTATAGGCCTACTACGTTTACTGGCCGCTGTTTCGGTTTGAACGCTAAGCTGTTGGATAGGATCTTGGGTGGAGGAAAGGCCTTGTTGTTGAATCGGTTGACTAAAGTCCGCATCGGGAGTCTTAAGAGACCTTTGCTCTATGAAATCAGTATCGGTACCGTTAAATACAAGACCGGCGCGCTGCTCAAGGGGATTAGACAGTTCGTTTATTCCAACAGACGCTGTTCGCAATGCGCCTATCTGCTCGATGGGCCTTAGAGCCGGAACAATTGGGATTTCCTCAACTGTATTCCTTGTTGCGAGGCCGGAAGGAACTTGGGTTATAGGGGTACTAAAGTTTGCGCTTTCTTGAAGGAACGAGCCTATCTGAACCACCAGCGCATCTACTATTTCAGAGCCCATCTTAGATTACCTCTGCCTGAATATCTACAAGAATAGGAGTCTCTGTGGTGCTAGGAGTATATACTGATTGGGCTATTCCTGAAGAATTAGTAATTACGATGGTGGGACTAAAAGTTCCGGGAATACCAGGATCACTTGCAGCATTTAGGGTGGCAGAAAACTGAACACTCTCATTAAACACTGGAAAATTGAACTGGTCTCTAATGAAGGCAGTAACCGCTATAGGGTCAGCAGAAGCTAATGGTTCGGTAAAACGCTTATCAAACTCCAGTGCGGTCGAGTTAACAAAAGCGATCGTGGGTGCAGTTTGAAAGTTAAATTCAGGAGTAAAGTCTATTGTCGTCAAAGCTCCTGTGCCCAGATCTTCAGTGGTTTCTTTCTGTTGCAATTTATGATAAAGACTTCCACCAAGATCAGATATCAGATCATGGACCTTGATTAAGGTTGTCTTGTTACTTTCTACAAGATTAGATTCTGCGGAAGATTTTAAATCAAAATTAGGATTCGTCAAATCCAACTGGATTATCTGAAAACCTCTAACAAATGAGATTATTGTGGAATCAAAGTCCGCTGCCGTAACTCCGGAATATTTGGCTCCCCTATCAGAACGAACTTGAAATTTAGAAGGATAAGCTATTTGAATAATTGCTCCCTGATTGTCTTTTTGTCCAGAAAAAGAATGGTCATTAAACAAGAAAATGGATTTAGAAAAGTCTATAGGATCTTGTGATAGATAACTATTCTCTAGTCCTCCGGTTTTAACAAAGGAGACGTCGTTGCCTGAAATTCCTCCTACTATTATCGATTCTTCATTGCCAACAAATCCACCAAATCCACTCGGCCCTAAATATAAAATATCTCCTATACTTAAATTTGTGGTATCGTCTAACCTGATGGTATTAACCCCTTGTAGAAAAGATCCATCAAATTCTCTATGATAATGTTCTACAACAAATGCCTCTGCTTCATATTTGATATTGGGTAAATTTATAAGAGTAATCTCATCTTGCCAACGAAGCTCTGAAGGAGAAACGCTGGGGAAAGCAACAGTTTTGAAAGGGAATAGTCTCCATTTCTTGATAACTAGTCCTAATTCTGACGGTAGATCCTCTAAGGTCCAAAAGAAAGTACCATCAAAATGTAATTCGGTGACCGGATTTCTTAGCTGAGAATTAGTAATCGGAAAGGTACCAACAACATCGCCATCTGCCTCTACCTGAAGTAAAGAATCTAAAGAGGTGTCAACCGTAAAGAAAAAGCCCGCAGTAGGACCGAAAGAGAAATTACCATCATCTATCTGAATATTTACAGGCATACCACACTACAATCTCACTATGGCAGTTATAGTTACCAGTCCTACCGAATCCCCTGTAGTATAAGTGACGGTCGCCTGAGCATTAGAATCTAGAGCAATCACACCTGTGTCACTGAGTCCGGCGCCAGAACCTCCGCCAGAAGTGGCAAACTGAATGGTTGCTGCGGGGGAAGTAACAAAGGCCAAAAGGTATTGATCCGTAACCGTGGCAGTAATTATAGAGGAGGATGCGCCAGAATCGGCCGGCAAGAGGGCCTCCACAGCAGTGAGCGCAATTGCAGTGGGGAACGGTCGGAAGGTTGCTAACTGGTAATTATGTGTAGATGAACTAGTCTCATCTCCTGCAATATTGAAATCTTTCTGCAGTCTAAAGATGGTGTTGGCTTCGAATGTCATATCAAAAACTGCGAATACTGTTGTGGTATCGATAGACAGGTTATTTTGGAGTGAGGATAATTCTGTAGTCAGATTAGAATCATTCACATCGATAAACAATAAGTTGTTAGTTCTTATAAATACCAAGAACGGTTTATTGTGGATGGCTAAAGAACCTGTAAACGTATCTATTTCTACGAATTCCGCCGCGTCTATATTAATAAAAGCACCCCCTTGGGTTCTACTTTGAACTGAACCATCCAAGAAGTTTATCTTATATAGTCCACCTACACCGGCGGATTTCAAAAAGTTTGCATTAAAGACCCAAATATTTTTACTGAAAACAATCTTATTACCGGATAAGAAGCCGTCAGTTAGGGGAGAGGTTAAGGTCACTGACTTGCCCGCGCCAGTGGTGCTAACCGTCACTGATTCAGTTTCGCCTACGAAACCGGTCTTTGTGCTTGGTCCTAAAAACATTTTAGTACCGGGAGTTAATAGATCAAATATATCTGTATCAAAGCTAACACTAAAAGTACTGGTATTTTCAATAGCCCCGCTCGTTAAAGTTCCTTCGTACCTTTCTACTGTAAATGCTTTCGATTCAAAACTATCTGTGGAATCTGTCGCAAAATTGAAAGTCTGCTGCAAAACCATAACAAAATTCTCTATAACCCATCTCTTAATTCTAAAGCCATTCGACGCCGTACCGTCGATATTCTCCATAGTCCAGAAGCTTTCCCCATCATGTTGGAGAGAGGTAACTTCTTGGGAAACTGTAGTGTCCAATGGATAAGCAAATGCTAAAGTGCCATCATCCGTCTTTTGGACCATTACATCTGTTTCTTCATCGAAGCTATAGAAATAGCCACCTATTCGGGTTACATTTGGATTAAGTAATCTAATATTCTCAATCATTATATTTCCTTAATTAGCAGCTAAAATATCTTCTGTGGCCTAAATACGACCTCAAAATCAAAAACGTTTCCACGTGTAGTAACATTAAATCCCGACACTGTTGTCCCGCTTACTATAATAGGAAAATCATTCATAGTCATATTGAGTGTGCTGAGATCAATGCTCGACGCGGGCAGAGGATCTTGTAATCGAAATTGTATGTTACTTGTAATCGGAACATCTGTTACTTGATCAAGAGGTGGAGTTAATTCTATTAATCTGGGAGGCCGGAGATCATCTTCTAAATCCCCCCAATCTATTTTACTACCAATTCTACCTATAGCTGCTTCGAGTTCTTTATGTAAGGTCTCTTCAGATACCACATTAATTATCTCAGATGCTATCGAATTACCGCCGCTATCCGGCTCAGTTGTTGAGACAGTAAGGAGCCAAATACCATCTCCCTCTGGATCTAATCTATTTGGAAAACCTGTCCCCGTTGCAGGAAAGAATTCGGCTTTGACCGAATCCAAACTAAGAGACACTGTGATGGGAACAATCTTACCATCTGGGCTCCTGCTATTTCGGAGATAAAAAACAACCATACTAAACTATGCAGAGAAATCTATCTGATTTACTAAACTATCAATCTGGAATCTGTAAAGCTGATCTACGGTGGCAGTCGCTGAAACAGGATCAGCAACGTCAACTTCATGCATTAGCCTCACTAAAGAGCCAACTGCATACGTCTCTTCTAGTCCGGTAGTTACTCCAGACGCGGTAACGAATCTCATTTGAGAAGCTGCCAAGCCATTAGAGGGGCCTACTCCAGAAATTACCACATTCTGATTATTGGTATCATCTAGAATCTTAATCACATCCCCTGCCGACAAACCAGCAGTACTATTCACTTCAAGAATATCACCACCAGCATTATAGGCGATGGCCAGATCTGACTCTACAATCTGACGGGCAGCCAAAAGCGCACTCGAAATTGTTATATCTAGACCAAGCGTTGCGCGCACATCTGTACCTGAATCTGGAGCAGCAATTACTATAGAACTTTTTCCAGAGCCTGTATATGTGTCGGAGAGCGTTCCAGATTCAATTTGAAACTTGCTACCCACAAACCGAACCTGACAGTTCAGATATGAAAGATTGCCAACTTTGGAGCCTCCGCCCCCAGTAACTGCCTCATTTTGAATCTTAGTTTCAATATCTTGAGCAATGTCATCTAAGAGTAGATTGTTACCACTGTCCACAGTGATATCAACACCATTACCAATGTCTTCATCAATAGCAATCTTGAAACCAGCACTAGCTGGAATATTAACAAGACCAGAAATCAGGCCAGAACTCCTAAGGAATCCTCGCTTCATTTCATTCTTAAATATATTCTCGATGGAACCTCCACCGGACGCAGTTGCTGTAGTTGTAGAGGAACTTACCCAAATTTCATCGCCCTCTGGATTACCGGCCACTGGGACGATTTGAATAATATCTACAGTAACAGTTTTGGCTGTTCCACCGGGAAAATTAACAATATCCCTAACAGTCACGTTTACTGCCATTTTCTCCTCCTCGGATTATATTTCTATATACCGTGTTCCCGAAATTATTGTTCTTGCTCCTGTGACAACAACCACCGACCCTGATAGGGTCGGTAGGTCCCCCGGACATGCTGTTTGTCCAGCAGGAGGAGCAAACTTCCTACCACTCTGCACAACTCCAGTGGTTGCATCTCCAGTAAAGAATGGGCAATCATTGTCCGCACATACCCAGCCCATAATACCTGATATAGAATAAGAGTGCATAAAACCTTCTGTTTCACCGTGATAAATCTTCTCTCCATTGGGGACGCGTGCGTCTCCGTTATAATTAGTGATTTGGGTAGAATAGGCACAATACTTCCAACAGTGCCCTCCGCTACGCTTACTACCAGAGATAGCCAGGCCCGTTGCAAAAATATCTCCTTGAGGCAAAAGAACCATTAAAATTTCTTCTCCTTATTTTTCTTGCACACCTCAGCCCAGTAAACCAAATGGAATGGGTGTTTGGCTTCCTCATGCTCCTTACAATCTATTAAAAGCCAATCTGTATTTTCTAAAGTTTCAATAGAATTTACGTGCTTGCCTTGGAGAGTCGCTTCCTTCAAAAATACCTTACTTCCTTGATATCTCACCCTGCCCCATTTCAAGGTGGCATGATAATACTCCGGAATAAAAATACTGTGTTGTAAAGTCATGTCTATAATCAATTGATCATTGTCGTTTATTTTTGCCGCACCTTTCAAAACAGGCCCACTAAAGTAGGCACCTTTCAAAGCAGCGATATCATCTTCGGGATACTCTACCCTACCCCACCGCAATTCTAATCTGTATTTGTTCAAAACTCGCATAAATAACTCCGTATATTTTAGAAAAATATTAACTGGTGCGGTATGGTTGCCGAGGCAGTGCCGCGCTTGCCATCTTCTTTGCCCACTCCCCCGCCAATTGCAGTAACTTTTCCAAACTGCTGAATGTCATCGTTACCAACGCTGGGAGCACCTGCACTTACAGAAAGAGCGCGCCCTTCGGCATCAAAAGATCCAACCCCCGTGCTGGATGTCAAGGCTACCCCGTCATTGCTAACTATGTCAGTACCAATTAATTGGCTACCTTCAGAGAAGCCTTGAATAAACGCAGTACTACCAGTAAAGCCAATCAACAGAGGCTTCCCTTGGAGACTCCACGTTTCTTGTCCAAAGCTTTGGAAGTCTTTGCTATACGAATAGCTGTTTATAAATAAAGAATCTGTTCCAGTGCGGGTGATTGGGTCGGCAGAACCTGTACAGGGGGCGGGGGTGATAGTAACTTCCATTATAGCTGTACTATCGACACAAGAAGTTGAGGGGATTAGAGTTACCACCGTTGAAGCCCCGCCATGGTTGGTTATACTGATACTTTCTTGTGTTTGAATATTTATATCAAAAGGATCAAAACTTCCCAACTCAAAAAGTCTTTCAACAGTTGGAGACACATTAAAGCTCACAGACACAAAGCCACCTGTAATAACATTTGATGTTACTGTGGTTCCTGCACCTATGATAACAACCACTTATTCGGCCCCCTCCGGACTTGTTTTTTTAGAATTTCCACAAACCGTACAAGGATCGCCTACTGTTAATGCATCGCAATGCTCACATTTGGAACCTGACACTTTTAACTGTTGGGCCCTTTGGTGTGAGTTTAAATAGGTGTACCTGTCATAGTAACCTGCAGCTCCGCTTTTTCGTTGTCTATTATCAGGTCTTCCGCAGCAGGGCATTCCCTCCCTCCTTTATTTACGAACCGCGCGGACAGTCGGCCGCACAGCCTGTGGCTACAAGTGAAAATCTATGTTCAAAAACTGTAGGAATTGAAGCAGGAATAACTGTAGATTCTAAAGATGTAACGAATCCTTTAAAATCTATTCCACCAAAAGTCAATTGGGTATAATCCCGGGGAGGATTAAGCCCCGGGACTTGAAATGTGCTAACAACTGTAAAGGTAACTGAGGCCAGGCCAGTCTGTTGGTAGGCTATAGATATGGTGGCACAATCTATGAACTCGAACACCTCTACCATTAGAGATTAGGTACCCCGGGAACATCGTCTTCATCTATAATTTCTCTATCGCGCGTCTCCGATGCTATAAAGACAAGTTCACCAGTGGCAGGGTCAAATAGTCTTTGTGATGAATAGCTAGCAGATACAAATTCCCCACCAAGGCCCAGCATATCATTTGAACACAAAAGTTCGGCCTTATCTTCACATGTGTCTGTTACCACTTTTTCAGCTTTAAACGTTTGGAGCACAAAACCAATAGTAGATGGTGCCGGCTCATTAAGCGTAGCACACTCGCCTTTTAAAGGCTGAGGAGTGCTGGCTCTTAGGCTAAAACTAGTTGATCTGGTTACCATTATGGAAGATCCCCCTCACATGAAGGAATTGAGAATTCAAAAGTATAACTATTTGTAGCAATAGTTGGTACCGCCACACTAATGCTAAAATTAGTCAGTTTAACACCTAAGCCCAAAATAGTAAAATCTAAGGCGTCCTCGTCTTGGCTGTCAAAAGAAAAAGGAGGACCAGTCCAGATCAGGTCTGAACCAATAAATTTTTCTGTATCAATAATTCTAGTTGCTGGCCCAGATTGGGCGCTAGCATTTACTGTTCGAAAGGAACAAATGTCTCCCAACAAGGTGATGCCATCAATTTCATCACCCTCTCGGAAGGCTTCGCCAGTTTTGGTGGGAATAATTACAGTTTTATTGTTTTCACAATCAAAACGCTTTTGGGTGGGGAAGCTTATGCCCGCGCTGGAGGGGCAGCTGGTCCCTAAAAATTTGTCGAGGGCGCCTTTAGGAAAAGCGTAAGCAGTGATGTTCAAGGTCCCTGTGGAAGGGCCCTTAAGCTTCTTCCTAACGTCTGTGAAGACATTGGGAGCGGCGTCGCATTGACTGACAATGTCAATGAACTCAGAAGAACCAGTTATCTGAGCTGAGATAATACCGTCAAATTCGATTTCGAATAGCCCGGCAATCCGACATTCGCACACCATTTAGATTTCTTCCTCCTAATAATAAGTGATTCCCACAGTTATATCAACTCTAATCTGAAGAATATACACCAAAGGCTGGTCCACCTTCGCCTAAGCTGCTGTGATCATGTATGGGAATCCCTACCGCTGTGGCTTTACCAGTAAAGGTGGTCGTCTCAGTCGATCCAGCTTGAGTAAATTGAATAGTATTTTCTCCGAGCGCTCGCTGAGTATAAACCGCTGTACCATCCTGCCTGTCTAGAATAGTACCTATAGTAGTATCACTTACTGACCAAGAATCTCCTTCTGTGTATATAGCGTTCTCAATATTGTAGACCACAGAAACCCCCGGAGAAAGCGAGACAGCACGTGGTTTGATGTCAATTATCTCTTGGGCATCCTCACCTTCCCGATTCTCTAAATTCTCTGGATCTTTGGCCGGACTAAAGGGATCCCAATTTACTCGGTCTGTACGTACCACTCTGGTATGTTCTCGGAGATTAGTATCAGGAAGTTGAATCTCAGTACTTCCACCGCTCTGAGATCGTTTCTCATAGGATATGCCTCTTTGAGGCCTCCGGCCACTAATGCCTGTAATAGCTGCAAAACTTGAAGGCCCTCGGGCTCTTTGCCTTCGCGAAAAAGTCTGACCTTCTAACTCCTGCATCTTATCTTGCCCAGACATATTTACTATATATACGGTAGCCTTGTCAAAAGAAGGATTTACAGTTATAGTTAAAACTCGTCCCGTAAAAATAGTTTGGAGATTTCCTTCTGTTCCCGCCCGAATGACTACCTCTTGGTTTATAGGGAAAATGGTAGTGGCTGGGACTTCTATAGACGCACTAAATTGGGCGGAGATAGAAGAACGAGATCGTCCAACACTAAAGGATTTAATATCCGGGGTTTCAAATTCTAAACTACCAAAAGATATTTCGGCTCTAACTTTCTCTAAAGTTATATTAGCGCAACTAACCATTATATACGCTCCACTGGGTTATTGAAAATACGAACACTTACTTTATCTCCCACTGCTATCTCATCAAGGATCATACTCAAAGCAGTAATTTCTCCAAAGCCTTCTACTCTAACCACGTACTCGGCCCCATTCCCGGCATCTTGCATCACTACTCCTTCCCGAGTTACATCTTCGGTTCGAAGCTGATATTGGGTACTATTGAAACTACCGGATGTCAAATATAAGGGCCCTGTAGTAATAGTAATCAAATACTGGCTTGCATCAGAATAGCTATAGTTAATTTCATTGATTACAGCGCCGTCAGGCATAATTTGTCCCAACTCCGGCTGGGAATCAGGCCCTAATATAATGGACTGAGTAGTTACAGTCTGATTCTGTAATGCCAAGAAGTTTCTAGCAATTTGAAGGCATTCAGTATCAGTGCAGAAAGGCAAGCTTATATCTATTGTTGAGCCATTAGTATTATCTTGAAGCACTGCTAATTCACTATCTTCTAAGTCTTGAGTAGTTGAAGGGTCTGCGTCCACAATACCGTCTGCTTGATCTATAATACCTTCAGCAGCAATAGTTCGGGTCCCATCTATACTGGTCAAGGATGAGGTAGCTGCATAAGTAATGGGGGCAGGCACATCAATAATAACTATCGGAGTATACGTAATTCCAAAAGGTCCATTAGGATCTATGAATTGGCGTGCAATATCGCCAGCCGAAGTGCTTGAGACGGCCGGGACGAAAATATCAACGCTAGGTCTTTTTCTTTCCACCACAATACATATTCGATTGTCGAGAGCTTTATATCCTAATCTATCCCCAACATTACATATCAGCCCCTTCAAGGCCTCGCTTCCTTGTGCTTCTACCAGATTCGGAGCAGCCGTGTCATGTAAAAGAATTGCGTCGGTACCGGCCCCGTTTTGATAAATATCACAAACAGATGCTGTAAAATCATCCTCTAATATACTGAATAACTGTACTGTCACATCTCCGTTTTCGTCGACATCCCAAACCCAATTTTTTCCATGAGACAAGCTAACTAATTCTTTCTGGGTCCGGACGAAAATATCTAAGACGATATCTCCGAAAATTGTAAATGTGATTACTTTTCTACCTGAAAAAATAACATCGGTAACACCTACAAAGTCAGATTCGTTTCGTCCAAACTTGTTCAATCTTTCAAATCTAGAGGCGGGAAGGAATATCTTACTTCCAGCAATGGAGGCATTAGATTGGGTACATTCTCCTGTCTGAGGATCCACCTCTGTAACGTTTACCGTAATAGAACCCCCACCCCCGTTAGCAGACCCAAAACCCAAGTTAGCTGAGGTAATATCGGCTCCAGGCCCAAAAGAAGCGCTCGGGCCCACCCCACTAAATTGACCTCCGACCGAGCCAGGGCCGCCTGGGGCGGTAGTTCCAATTGTGACAAAATTATTGAGCAGGTCTGCACTTGTTTTGATATACTCTTTAGTAGTATCGCCAAAAGTTATTTTAAGTCCCGGAATAAAATTGTCATCATCTCTGTCAGCTCCGTCCGGTAAATCAAGATCCACTATATATCCTATCAAACTTTCGAATGCTTTAAGCTCATAGGAGTTTACTACATCGTCCAAATAGACTTGGTCTAACAATGGATCATCGTAAGAAATGGTAGCAAATTTTGCAACAGCTCTTTCATCACAAGAGCCTGCCGCACATTCTTCATATTCCATAATTTCCGCATTTTTTAAACCATCAAAGGAAGTCCTTAGCTGTCTTTCGGGAGGCGGATCATAGCCTCTCACTATAACTAAATCAGCAGGAGTTACCACTTGGCTGGTCGGGATACAATATCGTATATCAAGATTAATCGCTTGATTTACTCCTACAACATAGAATCTAGCAATCCCAAATTCATCAAGTTCAATTTCTGCAAATCCTGCTTCACCGTCCGGAGGATCCAACAACTCTGTAGCTAGGGATAGTTTTAGCATAGTTATTGGATCTTGATTTTTTATATCAAATCCTGGAAGTTCTCCGCCCAGAACTGGTAAAGTAAATGGGATATTGAAAGTTTCTAAAACAAGTTGAGAAACAGGTTTAGTTGGATCTGGATCCAGAATATCATTTTGAGGATCTGGATTACCAATAATAATACTTTGGAAATCAGGATCACCACTTTCTAAAGTAAGACTACCATCAGGATTAACAATTACCACTTAAATTCTCCTAGCTATATTCTGAGCAGTCTCTGCAATGCTAGAGGCTCGACGAGCGGTCTCGTTAACCCTGCCAATCTCTCTAGAATTCTGATCCACCCCAGCTCCGAGATCTCGAACAGTGTTCTGTAGTACAGCAACATCATCCTCAAGTGGCGGAATTGCGTCTGTTCTAACAACAATCTGATCTATTCTTTGAGAGTTAACATCAATCGACGCTGTCAGTTCATCGATAAGGACGGGTATATTGGTCTGTACATCAAGGGTGGCTTGGTCAATTTGTTCATCTAAAACTCCACCTTCTCCTGCAAAACCCTCTATTACATCTAACCTCTGACCCAAGGACGTGATCTCCGCCCCTACGCCTCCAGTTGCTGCTCCCGAAGAGATTTCAGTTCCTATAGCAGATATGCTGCTGTCAGTGAGATCTATTGGTACAGACGATTCCACACTCACTGTTAAAGTCACTCCTGCAATGGCGTCTGTTACTGTTCCTCCGAGATCAGTCAACGCGGCGGTCACATCGGCCGGAAGAGAAATTCCCTGTTGAGTTAATGTATCTAAAGTCCCATTTAGTTTATCTATAGCTGCCGCTACATCTTGAGAGGCCGTTGCTTGGGCCTCCGACGCACCAGTTGGTGCTTGCCGGCCCGCCCTGTTAGCATTTTGAGCCCCTGAGGCCACACCAGTCTCAGAATCGGTCAAGACAGACCCAGAAGTTACGCTTCTTCGTCCCGAGCGAAGAGCATCAGTGGCCTCTCGGGTCTGATTTCGATTGCTAAGCCCAACCATATGCTCAGTCAGATCTATAGGCCCTGTGCCCTGTGGGATCATCCCGGTAGGTCTAAATGTTCTAGTGGGCGCCCCTTGTGAGTCAATACCCGCCATCATCTGTAGCTTTTCTACATCTGTAAAGGGCGTATCCATTCGGGCCCCGCCTGCAGGCCTAAATGTCTGTTCTTGTACTCTATAATCTGGGTCATATTCTCTAGGCGCCCCCTTATAGAAACTTAGGCCCCCGTACTCTCCCATAAGTTGGCCTAAATCCATCTCAGGACGTCCCCCGCCGTAGTCCTGCCCCCCGGGAAGCATGGATACTCCTTGGGCCGCCATCAGTCCAAATGTATCTTGAGCTGTTCCAACACCCCCGCCTGGTAAGCCAAGGGCCGCCCGGGTTCCAGCCGCGGTTGCAACTGCTTCTTCACCTTCGTGCCCCTCCATCCCTTCAACAGAAGTAGCAACTTGTTCTAATAGGCTACCTAAAATAGCTGTTTGATTCTCTATCGCACTCACTGTAGGCTGGGCACCTTCTATAAGGGCACTTACTGTCTTTTGGCGAGTTAATTCTGCAGCTCTCTCCTTAAGCTTTTGGGCCATAGCTTTAACATCATCTAACGCAGGGATTCCTTGGAAAGTTAATTGCCCACGCGGCCCCATTTCAGCTTGTTCAGAAGTGGCTAATTGTTCAGTAAGGGTGTCAACATAATTCTTAACCATGCCCTCCATTCCACTACCTGCTAATTCTCCACTAAATAAGGCGTCGGCCATAGCTGATCTTACTTGTTCCGCTTGCGATTGTTGTAATCTAAGAGCTGTCGTTTCTTTATCTTGAACCTGCTTTAGTTTTGCTTCTTTCACATCGAATTCTATATCGGCTAATTCTTTTTGATTGGCCTGGTACTCATCAGTAGTCATGGGCCGCATGCGTTTCTTTTCAACGTCTAATTCTCTTTGCTCAAATTGGGTTCTAAACCCAGGCTTACCTACTCTGGCAAATGCTCCTTCAAGATCCGAATCTAACTTATCATAGAAGAGCATTTCTGCTTTTTCAAAACCGTCGATAATATTCTCAATAGATATTGCAAAATTTCGTGTTGCAACGGCGATTCTCGCACCCTCTTCGCGTCGGGCCAAGTCTGCTTGTTCTGTCTGTATAGACTTAAGATATGCTTCAGAATGCCTATTACCCGTCGCAGCTAGTTTTGCTGCTTGTGCGGCTAATTGAGCAGCCCGCTCTTTCTCTTTATTAACAATTTCTTCCGTTTTGGATTCAGCAGCTGAGGTACGTCCCTCTGCCAATATCGTAGTCTCTGCTTTACCTCTAATAAACTGGCCGACCTCCGGAATAGCTCGAAATTCCTCCTTAAGAGCAAGCATTTCGGCCTTGTATTCTTCTATATCTCCCTGTATTATGTTGGCCATACCTCGCCCCGCATCACCTAGTGGGCCGCCTATCCCACGACTAGGATCCTCTGCAAGTTCACGAAAACTTGGAACTAGCCCTCCCGCTCCAGGGACTGATGGGTCATTAAAATCGTTTATTCTCCGTGCGATTGCCTCATTAAGTTCTAATAATCTATCTGTTATTCGTTCATAGGCCTCTTTTGACTCCTCGGTAGCAAATTCAAAACCTGTCTCTTCCTTTATAAACCGAGAGGATCCGACTCCCCCCATCCCGAACCACCCGGTCTGCTCTTCTCCCGGCCCTCTCGGTCTGATGCCTGTAGCTTCTCGCGTGGCTTCTGTGATAAAATCTTTTCCCCGCGCACCAAGCTGCCTCGTTATCTCTCCAATATTGGCTTCTTTTAATCTCTCTTTAACAACTTTTCGTTTTTCTTCATCAGACAAACCTTGTAAGTTTATCAAATCTGTCAAAAGCCCTTCCATAGACTGTAGAATAGGAGTCTGTGCTTCCACTGCGGAGCGGACCACGTCACTTCCCGCCGCTATTTCTGTCATAATATCTACTGCTTCTTGGCTCAGTCCGCGTTCTCTTCCTTCTTGTTGCTTAATCGATTGCTCGCCGGTCAATCTTTTTCTAGCTGCGTCCAAGTCTCGGGCCATTTCTTTTGCATCAGCTTGCTTCTTCATTATATCTGCGCGAGCTTGCGAAAGTTTTGTTATCCTGTCTTTTTGCATAGTCATTTTACTCAGCCCCTGAGCAAAACCGGGCGATTCCATCTGTAACCTTTCTTGTGCGCCAAGTTCTTTAAGAGTTTTTCCAAAATCAAATTGGGGCATCACGGCTTGTCCCGCCAAAGCACCTGAAGTATGTCGAATAGTTTCCATTCTATTCTTCTCGTCAATTTCGGCATCTCTTATAGAAGTCGCTGTGGCATCTATAGTCACTTGCATTTCTTGCAAAGCCTGATTAAAGTGCGCTATAGCTGTCAAGTCAAATTGTTCCAGCTGCATAGCCATCACCATATCTTGCATAGCCAAGTCTAGTACTTTAAGCTGTTCCGAGCTTTTAGTCATAGCCTTTGAAGCTTCGTCATAATTGCCAGCAGTTATCTGTTCGTTATATTGGCGGGTTACCTCCGCATATTCCTTCTGAATATCCACCAAACGTTGTAAAGTGTCCACCATGGATGTATCAGCAAACATCCTTTGTTGAGCTGTAAGATCTCTAGCTCTTGCTGGACCAAGCTCTATCGTCCCAGGCACTCTTATTCCTGCTAAAGCCCCAGTTACTTGTAAGGTCAAAAGGCGTCTAGTCTTTTCCGCAGCGGCTTCTACACTACTCCTGTCTAGTAGTAACATTTGTGTGCTTGTCTCATCTAGTACGTTCTGCATTTCGCTGGCAGATACGTTTACAAGCGTATTTCCAAACTCATCCCAGAAAGTAAACATTAACTCGCCTGATCGTTCGTGTAAACTGGTAATTCCACTTTGCATGGCGCGGGCAACTGAATCAAGTTGTTCGGGACCTACGTCTGTAAACGCACCTGCTAGAGCTTTTGCTGCGTCCATTTTCAACAGGGCAGCGCCCCCAGGTTTTGCGGTCGCTGCCTCTCCTGTAGCTCTCATGGGGATACCTTTCCGCATCATTTGTTCCATTAAGAGAGCTGCGTCCGCAAAAGACTCGGTAGTAGTCACCCCTCCCATACCCGCACTCTTAGCTAACTGTTGCATCATTACAGAACCAGTTGTGGCCTGCCTTCCAAATACTCCTGTCGGCACTGCCGCCTCTATAGCCTCCGCCTGGCCGGCCACAGCTGTTTTAGCCAGCTCCATTGATTTAAATACAGGCATTTCTGCAAGAGTTCGAGCCAGTTCTCCAGCAATAGCAACCATCTCCTGTCTGTCCTTCAATTCCTCTTTGACTGCTTTATTTAATGATTCTTGGAGAAATATAGGAGATATTCCCTGCGTCGACAACTCATTCATCTCCTTTGTAATTCTTTTAACTTCTCCACGCGACTTCTTTAATCGTGATGCCGGATCTAATTCGGCACCGGTCATTATTTCTTTGAAGCGCGCCCACTTAGAAGTTACATTAGTAAGTTCATCAGCATAAGCCTGAAGCACCTTAGTTTTCATAGCTGAGGTTATAGCATTTTGGGCATCTGCGGCGCTAATAGCTAAATTTTGATATCCTTCGGACATCCCTACTATATAATCTCCGCTCTCTGTCATGCCTGTAATCTTACTAGGATCTAGCTGCGCCATTGCTAACGCGACGTCACCCATAATATCTTGATATTCTTTTGCGGCGTGGGCAGCACCTTTAAAAGTTCCGGCATCTACAGCAGTCTTAAATTTCTCTGGATCTTGAACGGTCTCCATAGCATGTTGAAGTTTTTTGTAAGCAACCTCAACTCTTTGCAACTGGCTAACTTGGCTCTTATATTGATTGGCCAAATCTTGACTCTTGCCAATTTGATCAAACATCTCATCTTCCAATTCTTTACCAGTATCCTTTGTTGCCCATAATTCTTTACCCAACATTACTAATGCGCCCACTGCGGCAATGATGCCAAGAGCAAGCATGGCCGCGCGAAGAGCGCCGAGGCCTTTAACGAATCCCATTGTAGCGGCGCGCGCATTGAAGATACCTTTGGAAACCGCCCCCATCGAATCATCAAATTGGTTCAAGTTGTTAAGGCTCATAAAAAGACCTTTACCTAAGCCCTTAAATGCGCCTGCTGCGGAAGCAACCAGCCCTGGTATAGCTTTAAAACCTTTCATCATGCCTGGGGCTACTCCAACCTCTCTGACTCTTGCGGCGGCACCGTGACCTACAACTGCATCCATAGTATCAAGAATCATATCCAGAGATTTATGAACTACGATCAGCCCAACGGCCATCCCCATTCCAACCTGCTTCAGCGCATCTGGCATTACCTCAAACGCGCCGAGCACCGTACCTGCTATTTTAACCAAAGACGTCATTGCCGGGACAAGAACCTTACCTAAATCAAGAGCGAAGCCCTTGGCTGCTTCTTTAAGAACCTGCATCTGCTTGGTGAATGTTTGCATAGCGATGGCGTTCTTTCTGACTGCAAATCCTTGGGAATTAGTGGCATCAACACTGGCGGACAATGCCTCATCAAAGTTTTCCATCAAAATGATGAAGGAGTTATAATGTCTAATTCCAGCCATGGCTTGGGCTGTTGAGAGTTGCTGGGCTCTAGAAAGATCTCCCCATTTTCCAGCCAAGTCTCCTAAGATATCCATAGCGGGTCGCAAATCCCCTGTGATATCTTCGCTTGCGACTCCCAGGCCTACCAGTTCTCTTTGGGCAGTGGGTCTTCGCATTGCGCGGAACATAAACTTAGTACTTGTGGCGACTTCTTTACCCGTTTGTCGGGTAACAGCGCCGATGGCCGTAGTGATGCCCAAGAAATCCTCGAAACTTACACCCGCAGTCTTTGCAGCGGCACCAGATCTCTGAACAGCCATAGCAAGATCCTTAGCAGTGATGGCGTGCTTAGCAGCCACAGCCGCCCAAGCATCAACAGCGCCCATAGAATTTCCTACTTCACTGCTAAAGAGTTTCATTACCGCAGTCAAAGCTTCGGTGGCTTCCTTAGAATTTAGAGTAGTTACATTCACAGCTATCAAGGTGGCACGAGTTCGATCCATAATCTCGCCCATCTTCAAACCCTGCTGCGCGTATACAACCATACCATCCAAAACTTCGCTTATAGAAATACCGAAATTCCTGGCCATGCCAACAGCGGCCTCTTGCATGGCTCCGAAATCAGTGATGGAAGTATCCATAACCTTGGCCAAATTTGCCATCTTAGTTTGAACTTCAGTAATAACTTGAACCATATTACGAAGCGCTCGGACAGTACCATAAATGATACCAGAGGCAAATCCCCACTGAACAACCCGCCTAAAGGCCTGACGCATTTGATTACCAAACGCTCCAGTAGCAGCGCCGGCCTGCTTCATGGTAGTTTTTATAACCTTGCCTGTTTTTCTAAATTGAGATTCTAATCTTTGAACCACTTGGCCCGTTGCCGGATCAATTATATCAAATTTAAGAGGCTCAAACTGTCTTCCAGCCGCGCCCATTTTTTTGAATGCGTCTGTGCCGATCACTTTCTCAAGTTGGGCGGCACGCTCTTCTGCGATTCGGATGGCTTCTTTATACTGGAAATCAACAGACTCAGCCAAACCTCCGCCTTTAGCTTTCAACATTTCTCTTTTTGAAGCAGGCTTGGCAGCCATAGCTCTTTCTATGCCGCCCCTTCCTTTCCCAAGAGGTTCTCCTTCTATTGACTTAAACATAGTCTTAAAGCTCTTAGTCATTGCTTGCAAGTCTTGTGGCCCCTTGGAAAACTGTCCCATCGAAAAGCCCAGCTCTTTCGAGAACTTGCCCAAAACTTCTATAACCTTATACAAATTTTCTCTAAAAGTTTCAGGCTGAGATATCAAGGCGTCCCAAAGCCTAGTCATTTCCTTAGTGGCGTCTCCGCCTTCTTTGATTGATTCGTGTACCGCCTCTAGAGGGGCCTCCATCTGCTTAAACCGGGCCTGCTCTTCTTTACTAGTGCCGGCGGTCTGGGCAATAATGGCTTTATACATACCTGGATCAGGCTTCATTCCCATTTGTTGGGCGGCCGTGACCATCACTCCCTCTCTAGTTGCAATGTTGCTTGTTACCCCGCCCCGGCCTCGTCCAGCAATCTTTAGAGTCTCTTGCATATTGCCTTGTAACTCACCCATGGTACTAAAAAACTCTTGGATAGTTTTGATAAATCGTTGGCTATCGGTTTCTCCGCCCTCTCGCATCACTTTTATAGCTTCCAAAAGCATCTTGGCCTTATCTACCAAGACTTGCTGGCTATTGGCTTGGAACTGCCTTATAGCTTTCTGTGCCTCTTGGAATCCCTTTACCCCAGGTTGCGCAGATGGATCTGCTTTTTGAGCAGCCGAGACGTCCTTTGAATATTGTTGCGTCGCTTTCTGTAAGTCTCTAAGTGCGCCTCTACGATCGCCAGGCTTAGCAAATTCTTTCTGCGATCTTTCCAAAAGTTCTCTAATTTGGGTAGCATATTCGGCCTGGGGGTCCATCCCTCTAGGCATTTCTATCTGCTCGGGGATACCCATAGCTACGCGCCCCTGTTGAATAGCCTGTTCTCCCAACATTAATTGCGGTATTTGGGCCCTAACTTGTTCTCTTCCCGCAAAATCTTCTTGCATTCTACTACCGACTGTACGGTCCACTTCTTGTCGAATACTGCTCAAATCCATCTTCTTCAAGGGCTTAAGGATTCCTTCGGTCAAGCTAACCACTGCCCCACGGCCTGCTCTCTGGGCAGCTTGAATTATGTCAGGACTTTTTTCTTCATATTGTTTAAAAGCTGACATCATAGCATCTATAGCTTCTTCACCAACGCCCGCTGCTCTTAGTTTCGAAAACAACTCTTTCGCATGGTTAGCCTGGTATGCTATTAATTCCTCTGCCCGTTTTCTCATTAAGGTCTTTACTGCTTGTCCCTTAACTTCCTGTATATCTCGCACCTCTCCTGTTTTTGCGTCTCTAACGCCGGTTTTGCCTTGTCCTATGGCCTCATCAAGCTGAGCGATTTTTGCCTTAAGAGGCGCAAAGCCGACTTTCCCAACTTCATCAATTACACTAATTATTTGATCTGAATACGTTCCAATCTTACCGCTTGAAGCTTGTAATCCTCGCGCCAAGTTGGCTACAGGCAGCGCAAACGAGGCGGCGGCCTTATGTATTCCTTCATGGCCAATTACCCCAGTTAGAGATTCGATGGCACGACCAACGGACTTCAGTCTTGTTACTAAATTTGCAGGGTCTCCAAAATCTCCTTCTGAGAGAGCCTTCAGCTGCTTCATTGCGGTGTCCCACTCGTCTTTAATTCTCTCACCTATGATAATACGTCCTTTACCTCCGCCAGGAATTTCTTCTTTACCGGCATATATCCCTTCTACTCCTTGATAAGCTTCTTCCGGACTTATACGTGTCTTCTTTGCCATTTCTTCCTTAGAACCAACACGTACTCCCTCGCCTAAGGATTCATAGTAACTCATCAAAAGTTCTCTTGTTTTGCGGGCCGTGGCTCTAACTATTGCTAATCTCTTTGTGTCATCAGGCTTCACACTTGGCATGTCACCTTCATCTGGCAAAGCTAATTCCGCGACCTTTGAACTCACTATTTTTTGAGCCTGCTCCATTGGGGGCAGCTTGGCCATTTGTTTGGCTGCTCTTCTTCTACTCATCGCCTGTCCGGGAGCCACTTGTTCAACTATTTTGTCAAGATCTAGACCAGGAATTCCTTTCTCACCCCGAGTTAACATCTTACTCATTTCGGAATCTATTTCATCAAGCGTCTTACCCTCAGCTTGCAAAGCCTTTATCATGTTTGCTTTCATCATCTCAAACATGCGGTGGAAAATACCATTCAAATCTAAAGCATCAACCATCTTTTTCACAGAGCCCATGAAATTTTCTGCAGTTAGATCTTTAGGTAATATATCTTCTATTCCTTCAGCTTTCGCTATGCCTCGTACACCCTCCGGTCCAGCACGCAAGAATTGCTTTTCCATCTGCTCTCTGTACTGTTTATTAAAATCTCCTAACTCTTCATAGGCTCCTCCCTTTCCCATCCCTTTGGATATTCTTCCTACCTGTCCTTTCCTAAGATCTTCTATAAGTTGCAACCCGCCTGCGCCACCTTCACCGCCATGTTTGGTTGAAAGTGCTTTATTAAGTTGGAGATTAAACATTTCCACACCCGTGGAAAAGGCGTCTCCCATTTGTCCAGAGCCCGCCAAGACGGCTGTTGCCGCTTTATTAAATGCATCAGTAGCTATACCTATGTTCAGCTTACCCGCTGTGTGCGCGTAGGCTTCTTTACCTGTTTGCCTAGCCGTCTGAGGAGCTAGGACTGCTGCTTGAAATGGACCTTCTCTAAGCTTGGCAGTTTTTCCAAAGAGCTTGCCGTACTCCGCAATTCCTCCCATTCCACCTTTTGTTCCGGCCGCCCCAATGATGTTGGTCATCATATTCTTGAAACTTATACCACCTGCTTGAACCTGTTCAGTAAAGGTTCGTAGAGAATCTGACGATTTCTTAGTCACTGCTGAGTGTATGGACTCCATATCACCATCAAAGTCAGCATTTTCTCCGGCAGACAAGAATACAGACTGCAACATCTCAAGGATGGGAACTAGTTCATTTAATTCTGAGCGAGCTTTCTCTGCCGCCTGCCCAACTCCTCCCGTCTTTCTGAGCGTGTCATATGCTTCTTCCGCACCAGCCTTGAGTGGTGCAAGCATTTGTGATAGATCTTCCGGGGAACTTACAGCCATAGGTGCCGCTATTGCCATTTTTCCAGCAGGGAGTTGGCCTGCCACATCTTCTTGAATCTTAACTGGTCTAAAACTTGCACCTCCGGTGGTTGGGAATCTATGAAGGACCCCTCTCTTCATTAAACCTTTAGCCTCTTCTTCTCCCATGCCCGTTGTCTGTCGCACTTTCTCTGTTAATTTCTTATAATCTTCTCTATTTAATACAACTGCGTCTCTAGCGATGGCTGGTTCTTTCTGCACCGCCATCATCCGATCTAACGCCTCTAAAGAAGCGCTAACGTTTTGACCAGCATCTCGCATAGATATTAGTCTTTCTCTTACGTTTTCAAGCTCTTTACTAACATCCGTGGGAAGAGATACAATAGGATGGAAACCTCCGGGAGCCACACCTGCACCCTTTTGCTGGGCAAGTCTCTTTTTAAGAGGGTCTCCTCCAGAAACTGTGCCGGGACCTAGAGCTGTTAATTTGCGAAGAAGGCCCTCTATCATGCCTTCTAATCGATCATGTAGTTTTTGAACCTGTGCAGAACTATCATCAAGAGTTATACCCAAGACTTCAAGAGTTTTTCCGAGCATTTCGGCATTTTTAAAAATCTCCCCTTCTCTGGCAACACTTCTAGTTTGTTTTCCAGGTGGGCCACTTACTGTTGCAGCTCTGGTAGCTAAAACATCTCGTATAGCTAACGCTTGTGCGCGGGCACCTTTTCGTGAAGAGACATATTCCTCTGCAGTCCCTCTAACAGCTGAAGGCTTACCTATAGGTTTACCTCCCTTGTCAAGTTTCTCATACTGAAGCCCAACGGATCCCTCTAACATCTTAATTAAAGGCATAAATCTTTTTACAAAACCTTCGGCAGCGGCGCCGCCTGCTTGTAATGCCTCAATCTCTTCTTGCATGGCGCGGGCAGCCATGTGGGCGACTTCGGAGGTTTCTTCCATACTTGCGTCGAGTGGAATTTCTCCTCTGCCTGCTTTAATTCCAGTCCCCGTTTCCATTATTCTATCAAGTAAATTAGTAATGGACGATGTCTGCGTCAACCCTTCTGGAGTTTTAAAAGTCTCTCTTTGTCCCAAGGCTTTACCCATACCGGGTATGCGCATGCCAAACTCACCTCCGCCGCGGGCCGGCATCATAACTTCTAAAGCATCACCAAATTGCTTTACATCCGCGATGGTGCCTTGGAAAGCTTCTCCAAGGTCGGCCCCTTCTGGAAGTCTCTTAAATTCTTCAGGTTTTACTTTTCTAAGACCCTCGGCCCCAACCTCTGTTGCTCCAGTCATAGCAAGAAGCTGCTTTATAAAATCTTGAGATTCCATGCCAAACTTATCCATGGCTTTTCGGGCATCTTCTACCCAAGCGGTTGTTTCGGCGCGGCCTCCCGCCGCCTGCATACCCGGAGCATCAAAGAATACATCTTTCATCTCCGTGGGGCCTGTTTGTCCCATCTTAGGAAGTCTATAGAAGGGTAGATCTCCCATCATAACATCTTTGGCGCCGCCGGCGCGTAGGGGTCCTTCTGGTAATTTAGTTGCTCCTGTAAAACCTTTCAGCCCATATTGCTCCGCAACTCCTTTTACAGCCGTAGATATATCTTGTCCGCCCTTCTGCATAGCTGCTTCAATCTTATTTGCTACTTCTTGTCCTGAGGCACCAACTTGTTTAGCAATTTCCCCGGCCATCATTATCATAGGATCTTTTAATACTCCGCGCTTAGCCATGCCTTCCGCACTCATTACGGCTTCTGTGCCTTTAGGATAGCCTCGTTTCTCAAGGTCCGCCCTCATCACCACGCCCTTCATACCTGAACCAGTAGTGATCTTAGCCCCTGTTACTAATTTATTAATCTCCTTAATCCGAATACGCCACATCTCTATGCCGTTTTTAACGACCTTTTCAACAGTGTCTATTTCAGCGTTTACACCTTTGGCATCAAAGGTAATATCTTCGCCTTCGACGTCTTTTCCTAAGGCCTGTCCCTCTACTAATTTAGATCCTACTGCTAGTCCTTTGGCAAGCGCCGGAATTGTCTTACTAGTAAACTGTTCTATATTCATAACCACAGATTTATCTATTAAGAACAAATCTTCTGCAGTTTGTGGCTCTTTTCCGGTTTCTCCAACAGCGGTTCTTAAAGTCTTCGTTGCTGTTGGTTTAATAAGGCCTTGTTCATATAGAGCAGCTTCTTTTCTGCCCATAATTGCAGGCGGCGCTCCCCCCTTTATTTCTTGTGCTTGAGTTACCAAGAAAGACCTAGCCTCTCTCATAGCTCCTGCACCACCTAATCCCATTCCTGCAAGATCTCTAGCTTGGGCGGCAAACTTTAGACCAGTAATCTTTCCTGGCCTGCCCCCTTCGCCTTCTTCTCTCATAGTTGTCATCTTGGGAGCTATTTCCTCAGACAAACCAAGTGATGAAAGTTTCTCAAGACCTAATGCTGCTTTTTCAGCTTTGCTTAAGCTGGCAACAAACTTATGTAACATTTCATTAGCAGCTGCTAGTCTGTCCGCTTCGGAACTCAATCCATTTATGACTTCCTGCTGCTTTTTGGTAAGCTCAAGTGTTACGTCACGGACACCGCCTCGTTGATACCCAGCCATGGCGCCTCTGTCTGCAGTCGGCAAATTAGTTATAGCCTGCATTTCTCTTTTCATTGCTTGTACTGCTCTCTGTGGCCTATGGCGAGCAGTTTGTCCTATCTCTTGTAATCTTCCCGAAGTCATTAAAGCCTTGATTCGTTTATTTACGACATTACCGGCAGACTTGACTTCATTACCAAAAATTTCAATGTAGCCCGTTGCTGTCTTGGCTTCTCCCGAAAGCTTTTTGACCTCAACTGAAGCCCCTGGCCCGACTCCTGCACCTTTAGGGAACCCTATTTGTTTAAAAATATCCTGAATACTTCCTAATCCAGGAGTTTGTTCTATTCTAGTTCTTAACTCACTAAGACTTTGAGATACAGTTCTAGCCTCCGCTTCAACCCTCTTCAATTCCTTGGTTACAGCGGTGGCCTCAGATGTTGGTTTTGGTCTTCGGGGCGGGCCACCGGGGCCACCACCACGTGGTGGTCCTCCGGGCGGCACTGTCGCTCCTCCCCCGGCAGCGATGAGGGCCTTAGCTCCTGCTTCACGCTCTTGGCGGGCTTGTTTTGCGGCGGCTACTTCACTCTGATTAGCTTGATTGCGTATTTTTCGGACATGCTCAGCAACTGCTCGCTGAGTCTCCATAATAGCAAGGTTATCTCTAAGTTCTCTTGCGGGCAAACCACGAGGGCCCGGCGCGTCGCGGGCGGCTCGGGCTTTCGCTTTCTCTATTCGGGGACCCCGTTGATCTTTTGATGCGGCCCCAGTCAAACCACGTTTGGTTTCGGGAACTCCTCCGGCGGGCTGTTCTCGGCCCCCCGTAGTTAGCCTAGTCTGGCGGTCTCTAGCCTGTTGTTTATTGGTGGCACCGGCTGTTCTTGTAATAAGCCGCTCTAATTGGGAAGACTTGGGGGCTTGAGGAGCAGGCCGCGTTTCTAGAGCCTTGGCAAGTTTATCCAGGGAAGCCACAATTCTTTTACTAGCCGCATCAAAAGACTGGCCAACTTTCTTCTGCTCGTTGGCTACTGCCCGAGCAATTTGTTTAGCAAAATCCCCACCTTTAACTCCA
>SDBV01001740.1_pt1 | contig 32605 bp, 59 predicted proteins | sample 2277081 | NCBI WGS metagenome assembly SDBV01 (sample SAMN10402039, study PRJNA504765) | marine sediment metagenome | isolation source: marine sediment core GS10_PC15, 223 cmbsf | place: Arctic Ocean: Southern Knipovich Ridge | collected 2010 | reverse complement strand
GTGACGTCCATCTCTTTTAGTGCTTCCACGATTTCTGCGTATGCCTGCAGTCTGTTCTCTGTCAGGTCTGCGTCGAATCCTGTCTCTGTTGTTTTAATCTCCGAGCGCAGGCGTCTCTTCACAAGGTCGTTGGAGCTGTATGTCGTCATCCTTCTACCTCTACCTCCTCGTTCTTCACTATTGGTATCTCTCCTGTACTCTTGTCTACTTCTCCGAATTTAATCGCTTCGCCCCCCGGGCTCCGTTGTATATATCCTTCCATCATCTCCATGGTTGTAGCATTTTGTTCCTCAAGCAACTGGTCTATCCACGAGCTCATTCCATTGCTCCTCCCGCCTTTGGTGCACTCCTTGCAATGTGGGTCGAGGCGTATCCTGCTCGCTTCTCCTGTCTGCCATATGTTTATCAGCATATCAAGTATCCATGCCCTGTAGTATGGGTCTGCCTCTGCTGTTATGGTTGCCATATCGAATAGCCATTTCGTGAAGTCTATGACGTGCTGAGCGTTGTAATTTGTGCTCAGGCCTTCCACTCCTGCTTCGTCTGCCGCTATTAATACATCTCTTATTTGCTTCTCGCTGAGTTTCCTTCGCTCCATTTGCTGGCTCCCTATGCTCTGCAGGATATGGCAGACGGGATGTGTCAGCTTTGGGAGCCCGACGATGTTAAAATAGGTTGTCGGCAATCCAAGTATCTGAGGCATGTGCCTCATGAGCTTCTTTGGTATTGCTACTCGTGGGTCAATCACGTTTCCCTGTGTTGATTCGTAGGTGCCTCCCTTCACGAATAAATCCTCGTCCCCCTTGAATGTCAGGTCTCTTATCCCGTACTCCTTCAGGGATGCTGTCTTCCCTATGATTTTCATAGCCCGGTTTAACAGGCGCTTTTTTATCAAACTCATTTTCTTCTTCTCCTCGAAAAAAATTGTCGGGAGAGGGGTTAGCCTCTCCTCAAGTTCACTATTGCTTCTGCGACTTTCTGTTTGCTCTTCAGGTTCTTCGGGTCTTTTATTCCCTCGTCCTCTGCGAACTCGCATAACTCCTTGAAGCTCCTACTGTACATAACAGCAGTCACGGCTCCTTCGAAGTCAAGGCTTGGTTCGTCGCCTTCCTCTTGCGGTGCTTCCTCTGCAGGTGTTTCTTCGACTGGGGATTTCTCCCCTCCGCAGACTTCAACCCGGTTTCCGAATCTGGAAATGTCTGGGCCTTCTGGAAAGTCAAAGATATCTCCTTCCTTATGGATAGAGCCCGCCCCTGAACCAGGGGCTGTCTCCGGAGGGTTGTAGGCTATCTTGCCTCGCACCACTTTGAGGCGCATGTCTCCTCTACTCACCTTTGTCGCCTCCTCAGATGTCTGTCAGCGTGCAAATTGCATTCGAGTCTCTGATGACGGGTACTGCTGCCGTGAATGCTCTGCCTTTTGTATTTGCTCTGGGGTCGAGGGTTTCTCTCCACAGTTCGGTTGTCATGTCCTGTGCCATCTTCACGCGGAGGTGTCCTTGTGCTGGCGTCGATGTCAGCATCCCTGTTCCGGCTACCAGGTTCGGGTTGATGAAGATGCTTCCTCCGATGATGTCACGCACTCTCTCGAATTCCATGACTCCGCCTGTGTGGACGCTTCCGATTAACTCAGCGTGCTGTACTGAGTTCAGGCTCAGGTGGTATGGCGGGAATATGTTGTCGGCTGTCATGAGTGCTATGCCTCCGCTGACTGCAGCGATTGCATTTCCTGCCGTTCCGAAGTCCTTGCTTGTCGAGTATGAGTTCCCTGCTCCTTGGTAGAGGCCCTCGATGTCGTAGTTGCTTCCATCTGGTTTCCAGCCCTGTGTGATTAGGTCTGCGAATCCTTGCCCTACTCGGTATCCTGAGCTCGCGGCTGCCGCGCCATCAAGCGCCGTTCCATTTCTCTGGCTTGAGAGGAGTGCCCTGTAGTCTATTTTGAAGGGTGCCTGTATGATGGGTATGTCTACGTTTGACCTGTTGAAATTCACCTGGTCGTCGCCTTCGATGAATCCCATTGCTGTCTCTGCTGCAGCTACTTCAATCAGGGTGTCGTAGGTATACCTCTGCTCCCCGAGCGTTCCTGCAATCGGGCTGACAAGTTGGTTCACGACTTGCCATTGTTCTCTGGCCGCTATGACGGCTTCCTGTTCTATGACTCTGTACTGCTCCGCTGAAAGAGGAGCGTTTCCTATCAGTTCTTTTATAGTCAACATTTTTCTCTCCTCCTTATATTAGGCTCCTTATAACAGCCCTGCCAACTACCAGGCTTGCATCCTTTGTCTCATCGAGTATTGCGAATGCGTATGTCTGTGCGACATTTGCTGATGCTGCTCCTGGGGTAACCATTCCTGTCAGCATTCCACTTTCGCCTGCTGTTAGGTGTTGTCCCTTCGTTCCTGAAACTCCGCTGAGTACAGCCATGAGGGCAAAGTTCCCTCCGCACAAGACGCTTGCGTATGCTCCTGATGCGTATGCCGTGTCTCTTGTGTCTGGCGTGTCTGGCGCCGGCTCTCCGTTGTTCCACCCGAGGAAGCCTATCATCTGTGTTGGGGGTTCACTTGCTGTCTTTCCGTCGATGACTTGTATGTCGTCGTCGCTGCCTCCTGAAAGTTTCGCAACCCAGCGTCCTGGTTTGGCATTGGTTATGTGCCCGCCAACCTTGAGTATCTGAACGAGCGGGTTCCCTGCCACGAGTATGCTGTTGTCAGGTGACCTGTATCCTTTGTATGCCATTGTCTACACCTTCCTTGTCGAGTAGTCGAGCCAGCCACCCGTTGCGGGGTCTATAAATCCAGGCATGGGTTTGCCATCGTCTTCAGTTCCGCCTTGCCTCATTCCGTTGTCTACCGCGCCGGATTTATTTGCGGTCATTGTCTCCAAGAGTGTTTCAAGTGCGTTCACGTCAAGTGCTTCGATTTTCTCTTTGTCGACTTTCTCGTTGTATTCCGTTATCTTGACAATGGTTTTTGCCTTCCTGGCTTCCACTGCCTTCTCTTCGTCCGCCTTGAACTTTGCCAGCTCTTCGTTGGCTGCTTCCAGTCCTTTGGCAGTCTCTTCATGCTGTTTCGTCAGCTCGTCGTTCTTGCCCTGAAGGCCTTCATTTTCAAGGGCAAGAGCGTCGCTCTTGACGGTCAACTCTGTTGCTTCTTTGTCATCCACTTTTGTGGCCTCCTTATCACTCGCAATTGTGGGGGGGGCTCCTCCTGAGGATTCGCCACCTTGTTCCCCTGCGAGGTGAGTTTCATCTGTTTTTTTATGTTCGCATCCTGCACAATTCTTGCCCTTTGTCGGGCAGGCTTTTGCGTTCGCTATACCGAGCCCGCATCCGTCTTCGAATGAACAGGCCCCGTCAAGCACCCGCGCAACATGATCCCACATAAAATTCGTTTCTATCCTGTCGTATGGCTTGCCATTGAATTCCCCTTGTCCTGGCTCAAGCCGTGCGTGGTATCCCACGCTCACTTCCCCTTGGTCTCCCCTTTCGAGGGCGTCCATTATCTTCTGATTTCTCGCGTCCTCTTTCTCAAGGTTAGCTATGCCCTGGAGCACCCTATGGAATCCTGTGTCGCTCTCTGCGTCCTCTATCTCCTTGGCCTCCACATCTGACATAAATCCGGATGTCTGTCGTGGGTCTGTGACGATTGTCCAGTTCCCTTCTGGGTCTTCCGGATGTCCTTGTGGCACGAATGGCTTGCCATTAAGCCATTTGACGCTCGGTTCGAGTCCGGCCCATTGCTTGAGGGCCCCGTTCTGTACTCCTTCAAGCGTTGCCACCAATGGCACTCTCCAGAACTTATCGGTCTCGGTGATTCCTTCGTTACTCAAATTTGCTATAAGATGTTGCATTTTTGTCCTCCTATCCTTCTGTCTCAATCCACCCCTCGAAGTGTCCTGCACACTGTGCGTTGGCTACATTGCTGTCGCTAACTGTGAATATCTGGACATCGGCTTTTGCTGGGATTTTAAAGGGCATGCTAAATGGCACGGGGGCGTTCCCGTCCTGTATGTGAATTATGTCGAGGTGATGGAACAATCCAACGGCGAGGGTGCCGTCTGGATGCCTTGTCGCTTCGAGTTCGAATCGTGCGAAGCGGTTCCCCGTTTGATGGCCGACTCCGACTTGCCAGGCGGTAATATATAATGTATGAGCCAAGGGCACAGTGTATATTGCTTGGCGTGCGAGGTTCTCCTCTGCTGCTATCCGTCCATAAAGTGGGGCATCACTCAGGTGCCTCACGTCAATATTTCCGGCGGCTGCCAATCCTGTTCCTGTTGTTGCTACATGGAAGTTGTTAATCCTGAGAATATCTGTTGCCACTGTTGCCTTTGGCGTCTCCCCTGTCAGCGTCACGATTTCTGACTGCTCTTCGTAGTTTGTGTCAAGATAATCGATATGCACTGTGAGTGCTCCTGTGCCTCCTGCTGCGTCCTGTGCACTTGTGGAGACGACTTCCATCCCCATGGGCCCTGTTGGAAATACATAAAGCCCCCCAACCTCCCAGAGCGATTCCTTTGCGTTGTCTACGTCTTCATTTAATCCGAGCTTTAATAAGGGGAAGTGATTTGGCACATTGCCCTCTGCAATATCATAAAGATATGGCATCGAGGACACACGGGGCTTGAAGTCAATCTGCTTAACGCCGTAACGTTGTAGGTTCTCGTCCACTATGGGGGAGTGTGATGTCGGGCCCTGGTCTTTTGCCGCCATTTTAAGTCCTCCCACTACTTGCTCTGGGCCTCAGCCGTGATACTGGGGCGGGCTTGTCAATTATCACTGCCCTTATGGCGCATCGGCAGTTGATTACTTCCGCGGACCCTCCGGAGAAATCTCCTGGGTGCAGGAGTCCATTGCTGAAGGTCTCGTCTATTCCAACGACTTGTCCGTGTATCCTGTGTGTCTCCCGCACGTTGGCATCCTGTGCTGTGAGCCATTCCTTCTTCTCTATGTTCTCCTTCTTGTATTCGTTCAGCCTTGCGTGGTTCGAGGAGCTGATGACTTCCGTCCTTGCTATCCTTGTGGCCCGCACTTTGTCTGCCTGGTCGAAGACGTTCTCGATTCTCTTTGCTATCTTTGGGATGCCCTCTGCTCGGGCCACGCCTTCCATGGTCGCAGCTCTCACTTGTTCAATCGTGAAGTCTGTTATTTCTCCGGCGAGTTTAATCGCCTTTGTTTCAAGGGCGGCCAGTGTTTCTATATCGAGTGCTCCCTTCCCCAGCCCGAGCTCTGTTGCCACTTTCGCTATGCCCAGCTCGGCCGCCTCTATCTGGAGTTTGTTCATAATGCCCTCCAGCTCTTTTTGCCCTGCTTTGATTGTCTCCTCTGTTGCCGGGGCATTCGCCTGGTAGGTATTAAACTCTGAGCTCCTGAAGGCTTTTAGCACTGCCCGCATCTGATTCTCGAAAAATGTTCGCAGTATGTTCTCGTATTTCTTCTGCGTCTCGTCGGTGTTCATATAAAATTGAGTCCAGAGCTCCTGCCCTGTCTGGTCTGTGTTGGCCTGTGCTTCTGGAGGTGCCGTCGGTGGGGCCACCTGCTCTGGTGAAAGACCGAGTATATCTGTCACTATGGTTTCTGTGCCTAAGATTTGCACGCCGATTCCTGCGAGCTGTGTGGCTGCCATCGCCTTCTCGTTCCAGATTTCTGCCTGCTCCTTCTCTGTCAGCGCGAATAGCGGATTCCATATAAGGTCGAATTCTCCATCTGGCAGGATGTTGTTGTCCTGCAGGAGTGTATAAAATTCTCTGAGTATCGGCTCTGCGTAGTTCTCCTGCCTTGCCCCTATCCCTGCATAATAGTCTTTGAGGTCTGTCTCGCTTGATGCAAGGGCTCCTGCCGAACTGCCTACAATCATTCTCTTCGGAAGATTCGTCGCTCCGGCTATAAGGTCTATTAAAATCTCTTCTATGTCCTTGACAGGAACCATCTTCTCGCTTCCTGTCAGTGGCTCGATTGTTACTCCAGAGGAGCTTATTCTCTGCAGGCCTCCTGTTCTGAACTTGTCGAATTGATTCTCTATGTCCTCGGCTACGTCGTTGTCTGGTCGCTCATCGTATTTGACATGCCACGGCGGGACGACACGTTGAAATGCCGCCTCGCCCGTCGCCCATGCAAGATTTTCGAGGAGTTGAAGGTAGTTATATGGGCGCTGTAGTTTTGGGATGCTGTTCTCCAATGGGTCTCCGAGGTGGTCCTCTGAAAATATTAAAAGCCGTGAGGCATGCACCCCTCTGTCGGTCTCTCCCACTTTAATCTTAAAAATTGTAGGGTCCCAATATGTCGAGCTCTTCTTGTTGTCATCTCTCTTTACTTCAATGACTGAGCCTCTTCGATATACCTTCAGGAATTTAACCTCGTTAAAAGTGCCCAGCTCTTCCTTCGGGTCGAGGTTATCGTTCACGCCGAAATATAAAAGGCTGTAGCCATCGAGGCATGCGAATCTGTCTGCCAGTTGGAATGCCTGCCATGTCGTTAGGTTTCTATTAAATACTTCAATCTCTCGCTGGAGTTGGTCTCCTCCCGTCCCTTCTTCAGTTTCTACTTTGAACCATTCGCGCCAGGTGTCGTGTACTGGCTTGTCAACAATCTGGCCACCGAGCGTCCTGCTGTATGTTGCTTCGTAGTCTGTTGCTTCAATCTTTGTGAGGTAGCCGGTGATTGTTCCGGTGAGCCCCCTGTTGAGTCCTCGCTCTGTTGGGCTCTGGTCTCCGGAGACGCGGGAGTTCCCTATTAATTGCTTCGCTATGCTTATGGCTTCCTCCTTTGAGTTGGCCAGTAAATTAACACTGTTGCCCCCAGTGGCGCCGTTCATCCCCTATTAATATGTGCTCTACAAAGTTTATATAAATGTTTCTGTTGTGCTTCTTACTATCCTCTGTAACGTATCAGAAAATAAATAGCCTTGGCGGCGCCTTTTATCTTTGCCCAGTGACTAACCTGTGCTTGGAGTCTTCCCATGGCGGTGGCTGTGCTCACTACTTGGAGGCCTCCATGCTCCTTCTCTTCATGTTCTATGGCCTTCTCAACCTTTCGAAACTGTTTGCCACAGGCTCCGCAGTTCCAGAGTTTATCCTCATGCATTTTAAATGGCATCATTTCACCTCTTTGTGTCCTGTACTATCCCGTATAAATCCAGCGCTTTGTTCAGTGCTATCTTCACTCGCCTGGCTACGGTTCGTGGGTCTCTGTTCCTTTCTCTGGCTATAACTTCAAAACTGAGCCCCCGCTTCTTCTCCGTGCCCACATACATGCGGGCCATCTCCAGGTCTTCCAATGTTGTGTTCATTTATCCAGGTCTCGTTTAATCTCCTCTACGTCCTTTATCAGCTTGGCCAGTTGGTTGTCGTTGTGTATCCTTGTAAATTGAGCAATCTTGTTCTGGTATCTCTTTGTAACCCTCGAGGCCCCGAGTCGGTACTTCATTAAAAGATAAAAGATAAATCCCCCTGCTCCAAAAATAATTAAATAAATGCGCCCTTGTATTGCAGGCCATCCTCCTCCTATGAGGGTCTCGATTCGTAGGAGGGCCCAATCTGCAATGAGCACCAATCCTATAAACTGTTTCACTGGGCTCTCGAATATCTCCTTTATTGCATCGCCGTTAGTGCTGAAAATCTTCCAGTTTGCCAGGATGCCCAGCCAGTCCTTGTCTTTTATTCCCTTCACTTGTGGGCCTCCATTGCCTTCTCATATATCTCCCACGGAATGTAGGCGGTCTTCTTGTGCTCCTCCTCTTTAAGGTCGCTCTTGATTGCCCATGCTGGGGCTCCTTTGTATAGGCACGCCCATGCGAATCCGTCTGCGTCAACATACCATCCGCACCACTTGCATAGCCGTCTCCTCTTGCCTCTGAGGTCTCCGGCCAGCTGGCTCATCCAGCCTCCGAATGCGAACCACTGTCCTCGCTCTCCGCACATGGGGCAGGGTTGTATGATCCCGACTATTCTTTCGAGGAACTCGCTTATCTGGTGGAGCGTTGCGAATGCCAGCCGTCTTGTCCTTGAGGTCATTATCCTTTGCCTCCTTTGTATGCTTCAATGAGCAGTGCCGTATCTCTGTTGTGCATCGCTGTCAGTTCGTTCATAAAGTCCGGGCCGTGTATATGCTCGTTCGCTTTTATCCATGTATTCACTGCCTTTATAAATCTGAACCACTGCCCCCGCGGGTAGTTGTCCGACTCCACAATGACTGTGAGTACGTCGAATATCTTCTCGGTCCAGTCGACGTAGTGGTCTGCATGCCACTCCCACGTGTCGTCTATCTCCTTGTGCTTCTGCTTGATTTCAGCGTTGTTGACTATCATGTCCTCAAGGACGAGGTTCTTTATTTCTTGGATTGACTTCGAATGGTAGTGTGCAATGTCTATGTCTTTGACTGCAGGGGTTATTTGCGACCCTATCCCGGGGAGGTTCTTTATAAATTTTTTAAGGGCGTAGCATTGCGTCCATAGTTTCGTGCCTGGCTTGAGCGCATATTCCATGAGCGTCATCCCTGCGAAGCTCATGTTCACGATCCTGTGTTTCTGCTCTCCCAGCTTCTCCGGTATTACAAGCTCATAGTCCACTGGCACTTGCCTGTTCTTCTTCCCTGTGCGCCACTTCTTCAGCAGGGTCTTTGCTGGCTTCATGCCTCTACCTCCTCTACCTTTTGCGGGTAGACTTCCGTCGAGCTGTGCCCTATCCATAGCCAGTGGAATATGTGCCGGACGCAGCCGAACCGTTTTATCTGTAAGGGCTTGCCTTCCTTTGCATGGGCACACTGCCCTGTGCACTGTGTGAATGTAGCATGGCACGTCGTGCTCTCATTTGCAGGCTTGCCATACATTGAGACCAGCCCTGCTGACCTTGGGAGCATCCTTTGTTCGCTTGTCTTTCTATATTCCCCCTTGTGATGACAATATTTCATGGTCTTGCCTCCTCTATCTTCTCTGCCGCTGTGTGGAGTTGCCTTTGGTGTGCCTCGGACATCTGGGGCCCTCCAAGCATGTGGCAGAAGTATTCATAATAAATCGACGTGCTCACTCTGGTCTTCCCGCAGTTGCACCACCATACGCCAGAGGCTATGGTCGCTGATTCCATGGTTCTTCCACAGGAGCACTTCATGCTTTCTTCTCCTTCAGATAAATAACCCCCCACGCCCAGTGCTTCTCTTCTTTGGCGTGGGCCCTTGCATCCTCGAATGTCTTGCTCTCATTCGGGCATTCGAGGCACTTAAATATCTTGTTCAGTTTTGTCATGGCAGGGCCCTCCCACTTCCTTGCTCCTCGAAAATCGTGGAAGCTTTGGGCCCTGCTATGAGTTTCATGGCCCCCTCTTTGCTTGGAATCTGTTCGTCCTGTCTTCCTCGAGCATTGCTTTTAAAAGGTCTCTAATATCGAGGAGCACCTCAAGGCTCTCCATGTCCGTGACGCGCTTGCCTCGCTCTCCTGAGCGGGCAGCCTGTTCGAGTATCTCTTCCTTGGTTCTCATCTATCTGCCTCCTTTTTGAGGGGGTGTATATCCTTCACACCAACCATCATCTACATATTCGCCTTTACAATTTTGAATACATTTTTCACAAAGTTTTTCCATCATTTCATCTCTTGAGTACCCAGACTTTGCTGGGCCTCCCTATGATTCCATGCACCGCCCAGACGAATGCGTCGACGTCGTCGTAGTCATCTCCTGGGGTGAAGGTGCATAGTCTGTCCACGAGCTTGCATACGTTTGGCGATGCCATGTTAAATAATATTGTGCCGTTCTCTATCAATGGCGTGATGGGCAGGAGCCTTGCGTACTTATCCTCCTTCGCGGTCTCCCCTGTCAGTGGCGGGTATATCCCGCTTTCTCTCCCCCTCTCGTCTATCCGCTGCCGGATTGCCTCGCCTGCATTGTTGAGCTCGATAATAAGCTTTTTGAATTTCCTCTTTGTGTGCCTGGCGCATATCGTATCGGCCAGCCCGCGCACGCTCCACTTGCCTGTGATAATCTCTTGCACCCGTATGTGCCCTCCCTGGTCTTTCCCTACTTCTGCAAGGGCGCTGTCGTGCCCTGCTGTCTTCTGGCTTGTCGCTGTGTCGATGCCTCCATAAAAAGCAATCTCCCCGAGGAGCTCTCCATTATACCACTTTATCCAATCCCTTTTTACAGCCCCGCCTCCTTCTGGCACGGGGTTCTGCCTGTAGAGGCTCGTCCATGCGTATGTCCCTATCTTGTCTCTCTTCTCTTCCAATCGCTCCAGAGGCCAGCGCTCGGGCCAGAGGGCCTCCCCTGCCTTCCTGCCTATGGGGTCTTTCGCTTCTGCGATTGCGGGCAGGCGCAGGACTTCCCACTCGTCTCTCTCTTCTTCTAAATACCTCCCTGCAGGGTCGTTGAGGTGCCAGCGGGTTGTCATAAATACTGTTCGAGCGTCGGGCTCGCATCGTGTCTCCACGTCATTGCGCAGGCTGCTCCAGGTCTTCTCTCTGGTCTTCGGGCTCTCGGCATCCTCCCTGTTCTTGATTAGGTCGTCGAGGAGCAGGAAGTTTGCCCCTTCTCCTGTCATCGCACCGTCTATCCCGCAGGCCTGCACGCCTCCCTCGTAGCCTTCGAGGTTCCAATAATAAACTGCATGTGAGTCCTGCCTCACTTCGATGCCTGGGAATATTGCCTGGTATCGTTGGCTCTTCACTATTGAGCGGGCCAGCCGGCTCTTGTTCACGGCGAGGTGGGCCCCGTAGGTGACATACATGACCCGGCTCTCTGGGTTCTTTCCGAGCAGCCAGGGGATAAATCGGACGACGCTCGTCTCTGTCTTGCTGTGCCGCGGGGGCAGGCATATCATTAGCTTTTTAATGTCTCCCCTTTCAAGCGCCTCAAGGCGGTTCGCTATGTATAGGATGTGCCTCGATACATCGTAGCCCCTCTTCACTCCTGTTGCGAACATGAGATAATCGTCTTGCGCTTCCCGGCTCATGCCTTCGAGCATGGCTGCTGTTAGAGGGTCGGCTGTCTCAGACAATTAATAGAGCCTCCTTGCATACTGTGTGCCTTTTGACGAGGGCTATCTTAAATTCATGGGGTTCGAGGTCTGTGTCCCAAATACTTTTAATCCTTCGAAGATGTGTGGGGAGCTGTTCCGCACAGGGTCTGTGCGGAGGTGCACGTGGGTGGGCAGGTGTCCATTCTCCTTCCTGAATTCTATTATGGCATTCGTGACTGCTTGCCTGATGCTGTCGAGGTAGGCGCCTTCTCTCCGATTTTTCTGACTTTCAGGATTTGGTATCTCTGGCGGTTCTTCGTCGCCATCACCAAGAGCCATGTTCACGATGACCTTTCCAACTTCCTTGTATGGTGTTAATACTTCCCGTGGGTTCTCTTCATTCATTTTTATCTTCCTCCTGGCACGGTTGTGTGCTTGCCTTCTCTTTCTGTGAATTTTGTATAAAATCCCTTCAGCGTCGGTTCTTTGTCTGATTTCTGGGAGGGCGTATGGTTGTGCGTGGCTGGCCTCTTCACTTCCAATTCCACATCTTTGAATCTTTTGTCGCCTGATGCCAATCCGATGAAGTCGCTTTCCTGTCCGAAGGTTAAATCCACGACTTTGAATTCAGGACATCCCGCCATTCCTGTCATGTTCACGGAGATAATGTCACCGATGCGAATCTTCATCATATAGTCTTCTTTCATATTACTTCCTCCTGCAGGCATGGCGCGAGGCCTTCATTGCCAAGAGCGCCATGCGTTCCATGCCCTGTGCCATCATTGCCTCTTCCATTGGTCTGTTCTTCTTCGGGCCGTCGATGCCCATCTTCACGCGCCAGTTCTTTCCCATTATATCGGCACCACCTTCAGGCCTCGCCGGGCCAGATATCCTTTCAGCATGTCCTCGATTGCCTCCTCCTTTGCCTCGGTTGATAGCGTGACGCGGTGTTCCATGATCCCCATCGTCATGCTCTTCGTGCCGTATATCGTGCGCATGCCGTCGAGCAGGAGCTTTGCCGCTTCGCCGAGTTGTTTCGACGTCGGGTCTTTGCCAAGGCTCATAACCACCCGAACGGATAGGGCCATGAATGCGTTTGCCATTCCCTCGGGCCCTCCGTATATCCCCGCTATCATTCGCTGTGCTTCTGGGGGCAGGGCCTTCAGCGCGCACTTGCCTTTGAACTGGGTCTTGCTCGTCGTTATGAGCTGGCAGTTTGCATAGTGGGGGCAGGCCGGGGCGCAGTTCTTCCTCTGTGCGAAGCGTGTTGCGTCCGTGACTGCGAGGCCTCCCTTGCGTCCTCGTCTGGCTGCTTCCTCCTTTGTCTTTGCAGGCCTCATGTTCTTTGCTCCTATCATGCCTGCTTTGCTAAGCTTGCGTTTTTGCTTGCCTTTATCCATTGGCTTAATCCCTTAACGTTAAATTTAACGTTAAATATTTCATTAAATTTATTATCATTGCAGGTCCTCCTGGTCGTCGGGGCACTCTCCGTCCTTGTGGTGGCATATATCTGCCCCGCAGTAACTGCAGAGCTCTCTCGGGCCCCTTACCTCCTTATCTATAAAGTCCACGGGACTTGTCTTCCCTGCGATTGTTACCTCTCCCCTGACGTGGACGTGGTCTTCGAATAAAGGTATTACGCATAGCCATTCAAGCTTTATCTCTATGGTCAGGCCCTCAATGGTTCCTCTCATCGTTCCCTCTCTTTAATTGTTATAATTATTATAATTAAAGTAATTATGCTACTGTATAGCATTGTTTGTCTGCTTTGTTTGGTGTGGGTGTTCCTGCGTTGTTTTGAGGGTATGGCGCTTATATTGCGTCCTGCTTCTCCTCGCTGTGCACACGAGGGCTCTCCTGTCATTGTCTGGCCTCGCTTCCATCCATATATTAAAATTTCATGTTGATATTTATAATCTGTTCTACCTAAGACAAAATTGTTTTTTATCCAAATAATCGTGTGTTTTAATTGCCATCCTGCCTCTTGGATTGTTTGCATCATTAATAAAAGTCTGCCATCTCCCGATGCAGTGCAAAAATAATAAGAGCCTCCTTGTTTTGTAACCTCTAAAGCTCTTGTATATACCAATCTCCACAATAATCTAATGGCCTCTCCCGGTAATTCATCATTTAATATATCCTCATCTAAATGATTGGCCTTTCCAATAGACTTTAAAAATTGATTTTTATTATTGTAATCCACTCCATATGGTGCATCAGTGAATACCATATCAGCCTTCTCCCCTGCCATCAATCTCTCGACATCCTCTTTTACTGTGGCATCGCCACACATAACTCTATGCTTTCCGAGGGTATATATGTCACCTCGCTTGGACTTCGGCTTCGCTGGGGGCTCTGGGGGCGTGTCCTCTATGATTTCCTGCGGGTTCACTTCGTTGTGCAGTTCCTCTATTTCAGAGAGTTCGAATCCTGTTATGGTTACATCATAGTTTAAGGCCTCGAGGTCTACGAATAATCCACTGAGCCCTTCGATGTCCCACTCTCCTCCCGTCTTGTTCAGCGCTATGTTCAGGGCCCTCTCGTCTGCTGCGTTAAAGTTCACCACGGAGACTTCGACTTCCTTCTCTCCCGGTGATTTTAATATCTTCAGCCTCTGGTGCCCTCCGACAAGGTTCCCGCTCTTCTCGTTCCACACGAGCGGGTCGACATAGCCGAAGCGCTCCATGCTCTTTTTTATCTTCTCGTATTCCTTGTCGCCTGGCTGGAGGTCCTTCCGCGGATTGTAGGTGGCAACTTTAATCTTCTTGAGTGGAACTTTTAAAACTTTCATATTTCCTAACTTCCTTCAGGTCTTGTGCCAAGTTGATTATGTGTGTTCTGTCTGTTGGACCATGCCATTTATTTCCTCTTGGCAATTTTTTTAATTCAAATATTATCTCTCTCCATATAGCATAGTCTCTGGCTTTCTTTGCTCTCAGAGGATGCCTATCAAAAATCTCGATAAGCCTCAGACAATTTTTAATTCTCCGTATGCTATAATGCACTCTCGGTTTCGATGTTATTCCTTGGGAGTTTGTTAGTTCCCCATAGTGTGTGAATTTACCATTTAGCTTTAATCTTTTGTTTATCTCTCTCAGTATTTCTGTGTCGTCGTCTCTAAGGCATATTGAAAATTCAACATCTATCTCTATATGGTTACCTTTTTTGGGTCTTAATTTTGCCACCCTCGCTGTGAAACTCCCTTCACCATCTGTAAATCCTGCGAACCAATTTCCGAATGCATCATCCATCTTCAAGCTCCTCTCTAAATACTCCTCCGCATCCATGGCATCTCCATGTCCGTATTGCCTTGTTGTGAATATACTCTGCGGGCTCGCCTTCCATGTGGACATTGCAGTTCCCGCACTTTGTGCTCATGCCTTCGCGCACCGAACATAGGGCTCTTCTGTGTCCTGGCAGTTCAGCACCGTCATATATGAGTTGCATTCCCTGCAGGTCTCTACTTCAACGGCGTGTCTTCCCTCGATGGGGCACATGACCTTGTCGCCTATGATTGCGAGGTCGTTCCCTTTTAGCTTTGCTTTTATAAATCCTCTGAAGTCTTCTTTGTTGACTGCGCTGCTGACGGGTGCCTCTGGCTTTCCCTGTTCTGCTGGCTGGCAGTGTGCGCATGCTCCACAGGTAGAGCCCTCCTCGGGGCCCATATAGTCATTAATGCAAGCTATGTCCGCTGCTATTATTGTTCTCTTTTGTTCGACGCACTTCATATATCTCGGTTCTTTGCTTCCCTTTGTAAGTGTCTCTTTGCTGGGTGCCTCTCTGACTGCTGTCTTCTTTGATACCAGGTTCCCGAACTTCTTCTTTGCTGGCACGGTCTTCTTGTCAGGCAGCTCTCCCTCCTTCTTGAGCTCATGCCTCCATTGGTGGATTAAGTTAGTCGAGGGGCCTTCGTCTCCATACTTCTCTTTAAGAATTTTAAAAATATCCTTCGGCCTCTTGCCCTCCTTCAGCAGGGTCTTGCCTTCCTCTCTTGCTGGGTTGATTTTCTGAGTGTTCACCCCGCCGGAATGTCCGTGTATGAATTTGTGCTTGTGCATTTTCACGGGATCCCCGCATCCGCAGGCGCACAATGGCTTCGGTCCGGTTGGCTCTGGTTCTGTGGCTGGCTTTTGGAAGGTCTTCTTGCTTGCTTGTGCTCCTGCGTGCCCCTTCAGGTATCGGTGCCTCTTGTTCTTCACAGGCTTTCCACAGCCGCATTCACATAGGGGGAGTTGTTTTGTCTCTATATTGATTATTGCTATTGTAGACGCGAGCTCTTTCAGTGGCTTCTCTTCCTTTGGCCCTTCCGGTGGCTCCGATGGAGTAGGCGCTTCTCTCGCCTCTGTTGCTTCCTCCTTTGGTTCTTGTTCTTCCTTGCCATCGTCAGGTCTCAGGTTCAGTCGGTTTATGGTTGTGAATGCTCGCAGGACTATTTCTATTCTTGATAAATGTATGGGCTCCCCGAAGCTCATCCACTCCTTGTCAGTTTTAATTGCTATGGCTTGGTTCCCCCTCACTCTGAGCTCGCAGTCGAGCTCTACTTCAAATTCACTGCCGTCATCGTCGTTCATAATTACACCTCAAATATAGGAGGAGGGGAGCTTGCGCTCCCTTCCCAGGAGACAAGGCCAATGGAATGGTCCTTGTCTGTCCCGAAGGACTTTAAAATGCATCTTTGAGGCCCTTGCCTGCTTCCCAGATGCGTCGGAATTCCGCCTCGTCTATCTTGTCATCGTAGAGTGCCTTGTCTACTTCGTCTATGAATGTCGTGACGGCCTTTGCCCTTTTTACTATGCGGCTTAATCTTCCTTTTATGATTGCATATAATCCGCCCCCGCCTATCCCAATCAGCGCCCCACCGATTGCAATTGCTTGCTCGATGTTCACTTCCATGCTTCTTGCCTCCTTTGTTTGCAGGGTATAGCGCCTCAGCACCCTCTTCAGACGGTGGCAGGCGCTTTCTCCTGCATTTCGATACTCGAAGGGGTCTCCTCTTCTGTTGTGTTTCTTTTTTTGGGAGGTCTTATGATAAGAAGTTTTTGTTGGAGCTTTGATTTTAGAGTTATCGAAATGTTACTGAATCCACACACCAGGACATTTTACATTTAAGACAATACCATCTATTGTCTTCATCCATGCTTTTTGATAAGAACGCCAAGCATTTAGGGCACTTTATATCTTCATCTTGTTTAATCTTATGGCAAGGTTTCTTTACCCATATTTGAGGTTTACCGTCCATCTTCTCGGTTTTTACCTTACAATTTTTCCATAAGGGTATTATTTTACAAATTCTACATTTCATTCATCTGCCTCCTTTTTGGGACTCATGCCATCTCCTTTAATTTTTTGAAAATGTGCATATCCAACGGTAAATAAAAAAACCCTATTCTCCATCTGCCCTTTGCGATTAAGACAAAAATTAAATGTATGCTTCTTACCATCGACATCTTTTTTAACAGTGGTCTAATCTCTTTATTTGCAATATAACTGTAGTGCGAAACACTGGCAGCAAAGCCTCTGTCATTACTCCAAGGTAGTCCATCAGCATCAGAGGTATATACTTTCATGAGTTTGGTATCCTCATGCTGTCTTAATGTCTTTGGCTCTTTGAGAACACCTGCCTTGATGCAGTAGTCATATAACTCCCCCCCAGGGTAGGGAGTGAAGGTTCCAACCCCATAATAAGAGTTAGGGCATATTTTCTTTATTTCCTTGATTAGCTTGACTGTCATAAGCATGTCCTCTTTCCGGTCATCTGGCAGTCCAATCATAAAACTGTAGGTGGGTATAATACCATGTTCATTGCAGATTTCAGCAGAGGATATTATGTGGTTAGTAGTGATGTCTTTTTTCATTATGTCTAACATTCTTTGAGAGCCGGACTCTGCACCAATTCTCAAGCCAGTACAGCCGCTTTTTTTCATCAAGGAAACAAGGTCATCATTCAGATAGGTGTCCTTAAAGTAATTAGCCCTGCAACTTGCATTCCATGTGATGTTAAAATTCCTTTTTATCATGCCTTCGCATATTTCCCTAACCCGGTTCTTGTTGACAAATAAATTATCATCCCTGAAATGTATGTAGTTCACATTATATTTATTAATCACTTCCTCTATTTCATCCAGTACTTTTTCTGCGCTTTTTGTCCTGTATCTCCTGTTGCTTGTGGCTACATTTATGCAGAACGAGCACCTGTGAGGGCATCCCCTGCTGGACTCTATCATTATTGTTCTTCGATTTTCTCCAGTGGGAGATACGGTTTTTATATAGGGGGCCATGTCGATAAGATGATACGCAGGGGAGGGCAATTTTTCCATGTTTAAATGCTCTCTATGTGGGTTGACTTTTACAATGCCATTCTCCTTGTAGGCAAGTCCTTTAATTTTTGAGAAATCTTTATCGGATTCTAACGCCTTTGCCAGTTCTAACAGCGTATGCTCCCCTTCCCGAAATACTGTAAAGTCCACCACCGGGTCTTGACATGTTTGCTCTTGATATAATGTCGGGTGTGGTCCTCCCCAGACAATCGGAACACTGCTTTCCTTTTTTATTATTTCGCTAATCCTGATTGCCTCTTTAACCTGGACTGACATCAAGGTAATCCCAACCAAAAGGGCATCTTTTATTTCCCTGCGGATTGTTTCGTCTGCGTCCTTGTCTGTCAACGAGTCAATAATCTTAACCGCATACCCTTCATTCTCCAGTGTAGCTCCGAGGCATAATAGACTCATTGGCGGTTGTGATAACACTGTTGTCGGTGGGTTGAAGTCCGGCTGTATCAAGACTATTTTAGCCATTCATGCGTCTCCTTCCATATTCTCTCCGAGGTTTATATTAAAATTGAGCATGCCGATTCCTTCTCGTTCGTTCCTGCTGCAGTTCTCATATATCTCTGCGGGATTAAATTTATAAAACTTTCCCGACTCCCCGAGGTATATTACTATGTCCTTCTCCTTGTCGTGGGCCTTCGCCACGAGCTCTGCCTGGACGCTGACGATCCCCCCTTCTCCCTGGACGAGGTGCAGGCGGGTCTTTGCCACAAGATAAAAGGCCCCGAAGTCTGTTGCGTATCTCCCTATGCCATCCCTCACTTGTGCATTCGGCTTGACTCCCAGCCTGTCCACGGCTGCCCTTATCGCTCTGATTCTCAAGGGTGCCCGGGGTCTGGTTCCGAGTCCTGCGTTGCTGAGGGTCTTCATTTCTATGCCTCCTTATAATATTTTTTAGTTGTGATAAATTTGTCCGTGTGTATGGTTTTTACTTCTGGGAGCATGACGAGGTAGTGTGCCAGCGACTTCGTCCTTCCCTTGTCTGTGTATTTCTTCCGGCGTTTATTCCTATACGACAGGGCCCACGTCCTTCCTGCTTCATGGAGTCTTGTTAATATCTCCCTTGCAAGTTCCGCTTGCTCCTTCCCTGTCGGGACGAATTCGAGCACCCACTTCTTCTTGTGTGAGCTTCTCATTTCACGCCCCCTGTGCGTTTAAAATCTGGCAGAGCAGGCAGGTCATGCATTGGAGTTGTCGGCTTATTCCAATCCTCTGTGCTCATTGTTCCACCTCGTATAATCCCTTCGCCACCTTGCGCACTTTGCCCTCCTTCACGAGGCGGCATAGTCTCTGCCATAGTGCTGCCTTGTCGCACTCAAGGATGCCTGTTAGCATCCCCAGCGTCACCCGGCCTTCCTCGGCCATCGCATTTAAAATGTCGTCATCCGTTCTCATGGTCTTCCTCCTATGTTAATATAAATCCTATTAAATTGATGCAGACTGGCGTTCCAAAATAGTTGACGCCCTCCAGCTTGAAGTCGTTGCAGGCCACGGCAGGATATATGCACACGCCTCCTCTCGCGTCCGTGCTGCAGAGGTTATCCTGGGGCATTGCCTTCCCCCTTTATAACCTTGTTTAATACCATCTTGACGCGGTTCTTCATTGCCCTGCTCTGGCAGTCGTCATGCTCCTCGTGTTCCGTCACGACTTCGGTTCCTCCGAATCTGCCGTTGCTCATCCTTTGCCAGGTCTCGCATCCACAGTTAAATAGTATGTGCTCTATGTCTCCTGGTTTCATTCAGTCTTCTCCAAGAGTTCCGGGTTCTCGTGGACGTTGCCGATGACTTCTAAATAAATATCTGCGCCACCCATCTCTTCTTTATACTCTCCATCAGTAGTCAGATAGAAACCGTGATGAATATCATTACTTCCATCATGAGATTCTGTCTCATACATGCCAAATTTAACTAAATAATTTGCACCGTTCATATGAGCATAACCAATATCCCCCTCGTAAATCTCCTTGCCGTTCTTGTCTTTGAGTCCTGTGTATTCGTCTCTTCCTATGACGTGAATTCCTGTTGAGATTTGTTCTTCGATGGGTGTCTGTTCTATTTCATCCATATCAAAGATGATGGTAGTAAGTTCCCCTGTTCGGATAGTCCTTAAAATATATCTGAATTTGATTTCTCTCATTGCCTTGCCTCCTGTTTTATATGCCAGGTTTTATCCTGGCTCCACTTCCTTTTGTAGTTCCGCTTCCATCTGACGAGCATGCCTGCTGGCTTGCCCTTGTGTTCTCTTGTCGCCATTATCTCGAGGGCCTTGTCGCGTGTGTCTTCGTCGTTGCCCTTCATAACGTCCAGCCACTTCGTCTCTTCTATGGCCCCCCCATTTATTATGAGCGTGTTCCCTGTGCCTATTAGCACCGTGAGTCTATATTCCTGTTCTGACATATTTCAGCCGCCTATATATATATACTTTATTGATATTACTCTAAAAATCGCTCCAATCTCTCAGGGATTTTTCTGGCCCGAGCTCTCGCCATCTCTGTGTATTTTAATGCTATGTCAAAACCTATGCCCTTCCTCAGTAGTTTCCTTGCCACTATTATAGTTGTCCCGCTCCCCATGAATGGGTCGAGCACTGTGCCTTCTTTGGGGCAGGAGCTTTTTATAATCCTCTCAATGAGGGCCTCTGGATATACTGCGAAGTGGGCCTCTGGGAAGGCTCTTGTTGTGATGCTCCAATGGTCGCCTGGGTTCTTGCCTTTCGTTGGGTCTCCTACTGGCTGGCCCTTTATCCCTTGCCCTGGACGGTTTTTCTGATTGCCTGCATTATATCCTCTTCCATATTTCCCCTCGTATCCGGGGTGCTTATCTAAGGCACGCTGGATATCCGCTGGGCGCTCATCTCTCCACGGCTCCCTTATTGCATCGAGGTCGTAGTGATATCTCCTGCTTTTTACGAAGTGGAAGACGTGCTCGTATGTCGTGTTCAGTCGGTCCTTCACGCTTGATGGCATTGCGTTCGGCTTGTGCCAGATAATATCATTGCGGAGTATCCATCCTCGCTCCTGCATGCCTATGGCAAAGCGTGATGGTATAAGCATGAGTTGTTTGGGTTGGAGCCAGCCTTTATCGAATTTGACTTTTGCCTGAGGGGACCTGTCCTTTGGTTGGCTCTTCACGGTGGAGGCATCGCATTGCCCTGTCGATTTCGTTTTGCCAATACTCCCCCATGATCCACAATAGGTATCTCCCAGATTTATATAAAGCGACCCATGGCGCCCGAGCACCCTTCGGCCCTCTTCAAATATCTGCCAGAGGTGTTCGAGGTATTGCTGCGGGTGAGGTTCGAGTCCGAGTTGTCCTTTCCATCCATCGGGCCATGTCGTGTTTGTCTCGTCTCCGTAGTCGCGCAGGCCCCAATAAGGTGGGCTCGTCACTATCAAGTCGATGCTGCCATCCTTCAATGGGAACGGTTTCGAGCAGTCGTAGAGTATGATTATGGTGCATCCTCCTTTATTTCCTCCTTGAGTCTGATAGTATAGCCCAACGCTTTCCCCAATGGAGGGGGCACTGCATTGCCGATTTGCTCTCCTTTATCTGCCTTGGTTCCATAGAGTTTATAATCAAGAGGAAAGCCCTGGTAGTACATCATGTCGAGGAGCGTTGGTCTTCTTCCAAGCCAGTTCCAAAACCTTCGTCTGGCGTCTGTCGGACCCCCCTTGAACATTGATGCGACTATTGTATTTGATTGAGCTGTGGGCTTTTGAGGGTGCTTGTATGGAATAGGGTACTCTCCAAATAAGGCCCTGAACCTTGCTTGGGGAACTCCATAATCAGTCAGGTTGAATATCTTGACCCTGACTCCTGGGACGAACTTTCGCGCCCTCGGTACGTTCTCCATTATCCAGTATTTATAACCGCCCTTCTTTGCCAGATGTAAGAAGTGCTTGATTTGAGATAGGTCTACTTGTTTGTCTTTGATGAGGGGGTTTGCATTGCTTATCTCTTTACACTCCGGGCCGCCTATCATGATGTCGGCCTTTGGCAGGTCCCCTGGTTTTAAATCTCTGACATCTTTCTGCCATACTTCGGCTTCCGGGTGGTTGGCCTCGAAGCTCTTCAGGGCTGTATCCCAAGTGTCTATTCCAAGTATTACCTCGAAGCCTGCCTGCTGGAAGCCATAGCTGAAGCCGCCGCATCCGCAATATGCTTCGATGATTTTTAGTGTCATTATGAGACGGGCCCCTTTGTTTCGTGTGGAGTTCCAAAATATTTATGCCGCAGGCTTTTTTTCAGGTTCTCGTCTGTCATCGTATCAAGACTGCAGGCGAGGCACCAATCTGTGATGGCACTTGCTGGTCCTTTCTTCCCGCACTTTTTATATTTGACAACGATTCTCATTTCTCCGTTCTTTAATTTAATTTCTTCTTCTTCTTCTTTCATAACTCAATAACCTTTAATTTATAATCTTGTAAAACATCCTCGCCTGCTGACTCTAATATCATATTAAATATTGCATGCTCCAACGACCCTGTTTGATACGTCATGCGCTCGTCGTCGTCTTCTGTCTCAAGCTGAATTATAAAGGTCTGCTTCATTTTTTACTTCCATGTGAAATGAAGGCGTGTCTCTCTATCGCCTCTTCTTCTCTGCGTCGATTCTCATGCTCGTTGCCCATGCCATAAGCCCAGCCCGCACTTCTCCTTCGAGTTCGCTCCATACTCGCTCGTCTCCTGTTGCGTTTGTGTATCCTGCTATGGCATCCTCTAAGGTCTCCTGACATAGCTTTGCACGTTTGGCCCTCTCCTCCTTTATCGTTACCACATCAACGAGCTCCTCAGCGACGCCTAATGCCTTCTCAGGGGCTTTCCCGTCTCCGCCATTGCCTCCCTTAAAGTCCGGTATCCCTTGTATGACATTGGTGTTGCCCTTCTTCTCTGATTCAAAACTCACGGGCCTGCCTGCCATCTTCGCTGCCACGGCCTCTTCCTTCATGTCCTCGAGGTCGTCCCAGTTCCCGTCCAGGTTGTGCCATGTGTCACCGATTTTAATTCCTATGTTTGCCTCCGTTCCCTGCAGTTTGCTCTTCCTAACGTTCGAGACTGCTTCTATCTTTCCGTTTATCTTCATTATCCTTTGCCTCCTTCCTGTTCTACTTGCACGGACATCGCCGCGTATTGAATCCATATCTCCCCGAAGGACGTTTTTAACGTCTCCAGATTTTCTTCGTCTGTTGCCTTCGCGCACTGCGCCAGGGCCTTGACGAAGTTCCCCCCGTAGGCATCCATTGCCTCCATGATTTTAAGGTCGTTGTCGTTCACGTCTTGGTCTCCTACAGTAGTAGTCCTTTAATCCTTTCTTCTGCTTCTTCCTTTGTTTCATATCTTTCGATGTCCTCGAAGAGGTCTCCGTCTATGCAGTATATCTCGTATTGGTGTCCTGTGAAACTTACAAGATATACAAGAGATATCTCTCCCTTCTTTGTTCGGTATCTGTGAGAGGTTGACATACCTCTCTCTGTCTTAAACTTCTCTATTTCATCTGTCATTCTGTCCTCCTATTATTTTGTGAGGGCCCCGAGGAAGTTGTGTGTGTAATTAAAAGGCCTTGTCGGCCTTCGCTATTTGGCGTTAGCTTTCCACAAACGATATTCCTTCCAGTGCTCTGGGCATAACCATAAGTCACCGGGTTCCCTCGGGGCCGTATCACTTTAACCACTCCGTTATTTGAAAGACGTCACCGGGCTTTGCGTCGTATGTCTTGATGAGGAAATCCTTTAGCTCTTCAAGAGCAGAGTATATTCGTATTGGATGTCCTGATGGCCCTCTCTTCACTCTTTCTTTGAATCCGTCCAGCCTTGCGTCCTCCTATGTCAAGTCCTCGAAGCGTATGGGGTTGCTCGCTGTGCAGGTTGCTGTCTTGAGGAGCTTTGCTCCTCTGTGTTTACATTCGAAGAATGGCTTGAGGATATTGCACTTATCTCCAGCCTTTACTCCAGCTATAAGGCAGAACGTTGTAGGGTCTTTGCAATAATTTCTCTGCATCAATCCTGTGTAGGGCTGGAGGATGTCGCCTTCCTTCGCCCGGTATTTATAGTGAGGGCATATTAAAAAACAAGTGGGCCGGGGGTCGTTCAGTTCTACCTGGGCGAGGGCCCCCAGCTTCCTTGTGCATTCCGGCTTGTCTTCGTTCTGGCAGCGGGCCTGCCGTGTTGTCCTGCACTTTGTTCCGCTCTGTATCGGCTCTTCATACTCTGCTTTAAATCCAAATAAAACCACGCTATCTTTCCTCCTTCTTATTCAGTGTCTTGTCTATGGGGCTCTCGAAGCACTCCCTGCATTTATTGCAGAACCATTTTTCCCTGTTCTTTCTGATCCTCCGGACTTGTGAGAACCCGCATGCAGGGCATTCGTATCTCCACGGCAGCCGTATTATCTCGGGCTCTGTTGGCGTTTGTGGGGTCTCCCCTTCGTTCCTATCTTTCATGGTATCTGTGCCCCCCCCTCGATTGCTTCTTTAATCTCCAGCACTTGCTTCCAGGCGATGGATGCTGGGGCCCTGCATATTATTCCTTTTTTATCTCCGATTATTATCTTGTGCCTGTACTTCCATGTGCTCCCTGTCATCCTCTTGAACGCCTCCGTCGCGTCCAGCTCTGTTATAATGCCGGGCACGTCTCCGTGGTCTGCCTTCAGCCAAAAATATCGGAGCGGGTCGTCTTTGTATTTCATGCGGGCTACCATTTTAACCGTGGTGCCTGTATCCCAGCACGGCCCTCACTGCCTGGAAGTCGTCCTCCAATCCTTCGAGATCTATTATCTCCATTGCCACTTCCTTCTCCTGCGCCCATAGCGTGTCCTTGAGTTCTTGGTATTTCTTGTTTGCGTCCTTGCGTTGCTGGAGTTCTCCCTTCCTCTCTGCCTCGCTGGGGAACATGGCTTTTATTTTTGTCTCGCCTTTGGCATCTGGCACGGTCACCTTCTCGGTTTTAATCTTCAGCTCTTCCTCTATCCCCCAGCGCTTGATTGCCTTCTCATGGCCCATCTTCCTTCTTTGGGCTTCGAGCACTACGACTCGCTGTGCCTTCAGTTCTTCAGGGAGAGCGAGCGCCCTGCCCATCCAGTTCAGTGGTTCTTCCATTGGTCTTTGCCTCCTGTTTTGCGACGATTACTTTGTCGCCTTTTTTAAATTGGTCGTGTTCTGTTCTGGGTACTCTGATGTTGAGGTCTTCCCCTTGCTTGGATATCTTCGCTTTAAAAAAAGGTTCTTTTATGTCCATGTATATAATTTAAATGCATATTGGATATATATAAGTTTCGGCCTCTTAAATCCATTCCTGTGCCTTTGCGTATTCTATGAGTTTTTCAAGGTCGGTTTTTTCCTGGGGCGTGTAATCACTTGCAGCGGTTATGTCGTGCTTTGAGTCCAAGGCAACGTGCTTACTATCGAACTCTGCCTTACTCATGGTTTTGTCTTTGTAGTATGCCTTTGTGATTTTGTCATGTTCCGCTTTCCTTGCGGCTTCGATTTCGTTAACTGTAGTCATTACCAATACGCCTCCATAGTAACCTCTGAATTTCCGGTTGTGTCTATTAACCACTCGACAACTCCGTTGGTATCTGTCGGACATGTAAGATAACCTGTTCGGCCATTACCGAGAGTTATCATATCATAAAATTCATTAACGAAACCATTTCTCCTTATTCGGTATGTTCGGCTTCCACCTGAGTCATTTAATATCAGTAAGAATACCACTCTTGAGTTTGAGCCTATTACGGGCGAGAGGACTAAATCACTCCATCCAGCTGTCTTACTTGCATCAAATACTTTAGTCGTGTCAAAAATTGTCGTCTGTTTACTATCTTCTCCATCATGGTCATGTCCATTTACCGGGTCGTGCAGGCCCGTATTAAATATTCGCTTGTCAGTGATGTCGCTCGTTGTGATGCTCGTTGCTCCTCCTTGTACTTTAACAAGGGCAAGAAGGATGCTGTTGTCTGGTAGCACTGGCGGGTAGTCGTCTCCTTCCCCCACGTCGCTTTCGAGGTTGCCCTGTGCCACGGATAAAACTCCCGCGGATGTCAGTGTTGCGATGTCCGTCCTGTCCTTTGTTGCATCGGCGGCGGCCACGACGAGGTTCGTTGTTGTTCCCTTGCTCACTGCAGTGCCGTTTAAATATGCTTCCCCTGCTCCTATGTCTATGCTCATGTTTGCTCCAGCTCCCCTCTGTGCGGGTGTCAGGGCGCTTATTACTCCCCAGCCCTTCCCTGCTCTGTAGTATGCCTCGAGCTGTGCTGCGTAGACCACTTCGTCGTGTGCATGAAAATCATTTGACATATCTTTCTACCTCCTATACTATGGTCAGTTCGTACTCCACCACCACTTGCTGGGTGTTTAATTTCGTGAATAATTGACTCGTGAATATTTGCCGGGCCATGAGCGTTCCTGTTCCATGGGCATCGCTTGCAAGTCCTATCTCTTCCCATTCGTGGTTGCTGTCTCCCGTTCCGAATGTCACGTCCCAGGTTCCTATTAGTCCATCCCCTGCCCGCACATAGTTTGTGAGGGCCTTCTCGCTTTGATAGGAATCGAGGTCTGTGTCTGTTGCTGATGCCACAGTGCTTCCATCTCCTATCCAGACATGTTGCGGGCCCTCTTTTGTGCTTCCACTGACGTCCTCTGCCAGCTTGTCCATAATTAATTTCAGGCCGGCTGTTGTCATCGTGTTCCTCAGTGTGATTTCCTTGACAAGATTCTCCGGCTTTATCGCCCCTTCGTAGACTTTTATTCTCACGTTGTCCGTGATTTTAAATTGCTCTTTTATCTTCATGTCGTATTCACCTGCGTTGTGCTTGACAAATTACTTATCCCTGCGCGGGCCGTGCCCGCCTTTCCAAATGTCGGGTTCCCTGCTATAAATCCTTTCTCAATCGTGTTTATAATTATCTTCACGCCATCCCTGACTGCGAAGTTGTCTGCGAATAGTAGGCCCTTGACGGCATCTCCTGTGCCCGCATCCTGTCCCTTCAGTATTGTAATTTCCTCAACGATCCTCTGGAAGAACTCAGCATATTCGTGGGGGTACTCTGCGAGTGTAAATGTCGTTATAATTTTTAATCCATCCGTATATTCCCATGTCACTTTCTGGACTGCCAGTTCCACTTCACTTAGTCCGAGCGATGCGTCTGTCACTTTAACGGTTAGCCCTGGCAGTGCGTATGCGAAGTTCTCCGTTTTTACTATATAGCTCTCCCGCGTGTCGTTGCTGTTCAGTGCGTTTCGCGCCGCTACTATTTCCTTCATGACATTTGAATCTGTGATGTTTCTGTCTTGGTATCTCTCTTCAACAATGAATCCCCACTCCTCTTGCTTTGTAAAGTTGTCGCTCTGCCGTATTATGGGGGTCCCTGCTTCCCCCTTCCCTTTGGTCCTGTTTGAGAGTAGCATTGCGTCTTGTTCCACCGGGTCTATGTCTTTGATTGTCAGTTCTCCTGTTGCTGGTTCGTCGCTGAGAATTATCCCGCTGCTTGTTATTCCTACGGCCTCGAAGTGAAGTTCCTTGTCTGCGTCCACCCAGGCAATCATTCCGCTCTCTCTTGCGAATCGGACAATTACGTCCCATGCAGGGCGGTCTACGATTGGATAGGTTTCATTTGCACCCGCTGCGAAATACTTGGAGGAGGCCTCTACATAAGTTGAAAAACCGAATAGGCCTTGCCCGTAGGTAGTCATTATATCTGTGACGAGGTCGCTCGTCTGGCATCCTGAAGCCGTGCAGGGACTGATATTGTTCTCGTAGGCCGCCTCCACATAGATTCTCATTAATGGGTATCTGAAATCAAGGCCCTGTATCTTTAAAGAGCCCAGCTTCGGATGCTTCTTATTCCTACCTCTCCTTGTCATGATGCCTGTGATTAATTTCTTCGAAGGGCTTGCCCCGTCACCCATCCAGATTTGCACTTCCTTGAAAATATTGAAGGTGTCGTTGTACTGGAAGTCTGAATTGTCTATGCTGAAGTTGAACCCTCCTGCCTCTGATTGGCTTGCCATTGACACCTTGATAGGGGGTTTAAGGTCTCCGTCTACGTTGCTGTCGTATGTGCCGTTGTCATATAAAACCCTCACGAATGGAATGCCTTGCTCGTCCAGCGGAGGCATTATGTCTCCTCCTTCGTGATATGCTCTTCGTAGCCCATGTCAGCTCCCCACGAACACGTTTGTCCTGCTCGAAAGTTTGTCAAGTTGCAGGCGGTTTATTTTATCCACTAAACCTTCGATGTTGCTGTCGTCTATCTTTTGGACTTCTATGTTTGTCTCGAATACTGGGTTGTTAATCTGGACGACTCCGGGGGTTGTCACTCCTGGGCCTGTTATGCCTGGCACGGTCACTCCAGGGGTTGTCACTCTTAGGCCCGTTCCTGCTCCGCCGCCGCCTGGCCCACCCCCACCCAGAAGAAGGTCTGAAATCTTTGTGGAGAGTGTCTCTGCCTCTGGACCCGTTAATCCTGTGAAATCTACAAAGCTCCCCAAGATTTTAGTGATTTCCTTGATTTCTTCCTCCAAATCTAATTTAAATTTTTCAGGCACGAAGTCTTCTACATCCAGCAAACGAGGGAACTTTATGTCAGGGAAAATCAAAATCTCTTTCCCAAATACATTAAATGTATTGAGTCCTCTCAGGAATATTTCAAACTGAGTGAGCATTTTATTTAAGCTGTCAACTACTAATTTCTCAAGGTCGTTTAACATCGTGCCCCATATATTCGACAAGACTACCTTCATGCTTTCAAATATTTTTTTAATAATTATAAATTCAATCCTCCAAAGATTCACGAGTTTCTTAGCCACTGCGCCACTGTTGGTTAATAATTCCTTTGCAAGATTTATAATGGCATTAAAAGCCTTCCCGAAAAATTCTGCGAATAATGCTATTGCGGATTGAATCTGTGGGCTATTCAGTGCACCGGAAATTTCCGTGATGGTTCTTGTAAGTGTTGGTAAGAGTTTCTCCCCAATATCTATTAAGACCACGTTTATAATATTCCTAAGTAGTTTAAACTGATTTGAAAATGTTGCGCTCATCTTGGTGAATGCTATCTCTGTCGCTCCGCCCGCTATGCCCATCTCTGCCAGGCTCTGTGTAAAACGTTCTGAGCTGACTCCTGTCAGACCAAGGACTGCTTTTAATGCCTCCACGCTCTCGAATAATTCGGTGATAGATTCTATGCTCCCGTCTGTCGTGCCGATTACAGCATCCAGTGCCCCTTTAAATCCGAGTTGCTTTATTGCAGCTGTTCCGCTCTCAATGCCAATAGCCTTTAATGCGTCTTGCATCCCCTCTGTGGGTTTCACAAAAGAGAGGATAGCCTGGTTTAATGATGTCACTGTTTGTTCGGTCTTTATGCCTCCTGCAGTCAGAGTTGCGATTGCTGCGGATAGTTCACCAAAGGCAACTCCGGCGGCGCTTGCGGTTGCAACTACAAAGCCTATCTTGGGGGCGAGCTGTTCGAAGGTTGTCTTCCCCAGACGAATAGTTGTGAACATCAAGTCTGAAACATCTGAGGCAAGACTTGCCGATAAATTATAAGCATTTAAAACAGTCGTGACGGCATCTGCTGCAACTTTTGTATCACTCAACCCGGCTATTCCTGCCTTTGCGGAAATCCTTAATACGTCCATAGCCTCTGCCGTGTCCGTTATTCCTGCGGAGAGAACGTCATATAATCCAGCCCCAAGTTCGTCTGCTGTTTGGGGGAGTTCCTTGCTCATATCTTTTATGGCAATTTTAAAGTGGTCCATGGCTGGGACTACGTCGCCAGTTAATAATGTAGAAATCTCCGTCATTCTATTCTCGAATTTAGATGCGGCCCGTATAGCAAGACCGAAGACCGCTACCCCTGCTAATGCTCCAATCGCAAGTCCGGCGGACGCAATTGATGCGGCCGCCGCCAATCCTGCCTTTGCAAGTCCTGCAATTTTAGAAGTTATTTTGCCGATTGCCTTGGCGGCCTTATCTTTTGCGGTTATGTTTATTTTTATTTCTTCAGCCATGTTCACGTATCCAAGTTTGTGGGTTCTTCACTGGCTTCCCACTTTCTCTTCTTCTCTTCGGTCTCTTCTTTTGCTATCTGGAGACGGTTCTTTTGTTCTGGGTCCCGTATCTTGCCTTCTTCTGTCGCCACCATGGGGTCGAGCTTCCTGCTAATGTCCAGAAGCCTGTTGCATTCAGGGAGCGTCATCTGCTCCGCTTTCTCTTCTGGCCATCCGGTTATTATGCAGACGGCGTATGCTATGTCGATGACGTCTTCTTTGGTGGCTTCTTTGCTTTTTTTGCTGTATCGCCACCTTCCGTGCCCATTAAGTTTGCGAGGTCTGTTTGGTCTATTAAAAGGTCTGGTGGATATTCTACACCATTCACGGCCAGTAGTAGCTGAGCCATCTTATCAAGGGCTGGGATGGATTTGTCTATGTCGTCCTTCTCGGCTTCCGTCCCCAACTGTGCAATGGCTGCCAGTATTTTAAGGGGGTATGCTGTCGGGATAAGAATCTCTATATCTTTCTTGCCGTATGGTAGTTTCACGACCTTGCCGTTGTAGAGCCCGCGGGCCTTCATTTGGGCATGCATGCTGTCTGCGTTCTTTAAACATAGCCCCGCATAATCGCGGGGCAGTATCTGTGTTTCCATTCTCCTCGAACCTCCTTGTTTATGCATCTACATAGTCTGCAATATCTAAGTTCACTACGTCCACGACTATGGCGCTTGCATTCGTTGCGTCGTACAGGGCTCTCCATGAGAGGTTTTGTATGACTCTCTCCTGGGCATTTATGTTCGCTGCATTGGTGTTGAACACGATGCTCGGGAAGTCGAATGCCAGTTTATAGTATTGGTCTGCCGCACATGGCGACGATTCTATTGCAGTAAATTCCGTGTATGCGATTTCCAGTTGTATTGCGTCTATGTCGCTTGCTGGGGTTGTCGCAGCCGCCGCTCCGAGGAATTGTTTGAAGTGCGTTAGGTCTTCGAAGCTGATGTCTATTGTTCCTTCGATTACGAGCCCGCCTGGTTTATATCGTGCTGGGAATCTACTGTTCGTCACTGGCACTTTCTGCAAGTTCTGTACTATGCTCCAGCTCATAGCCTCCACGCTGTTGTTCTGGACTCCTGCGATGCTGACAACTCCCATGTGAAACACGTATGGGTTAAGCGTGCTAAACGTCGGGGTGCCTGCGCTTCCGCTGATGTCCGCGCTCCTTCCCATGAGTGAGGCCACCATTTCGAGTCGGCCTTCTGGGTCATGGCTGAATGCCATCGTGTCCACCATTAAGCCGTCGTACGCAATCGTGCCGATGGCCTCCGGGTTGTCGATTACGGTTTCGCCCGAGAAGTGGTTCAGCGTTTCTGCCTGCTTGAATCTGTGCTGTCTTGTATTCGTGCAGGATGTCGGAGTTGATAGTGATGGCGAGAGTATTGCCGCCAGCCAGTATCCTATGTTGTCTGGTCGTGGGTGTAGCGTGACATCTCCGGCCACTTCGAATGGCCCTGCGTTCTGTGTCCTCGGGGAGCGGTTCGACACGTCCTCGTCGAATATAAGATTATTGTTCTGGCTGAGTGTCTCCGCTATAATCTCCATGTATTGATTCCTGGTTCCTGGTGTCCCCCAGTTCGCAGCCGCTGGCGTGGGGGGGCTCATTGCAAAATAGCGCGTCATTTATCTTCCTCCTTTATAGCCCTCTTTTGGGGGTACTCTTTCTTTCACTCTCTTGAAGATTCCGTTCTCCAGTAGTGATTTTCCAAGTTCTTCGGGCACCTCGAAGGTTTCTCCAGGTTTGTGGATTCCCACGCCTGGGGTGTCTTTGGGTGACCCGCCTTCTCTTGCATCTTTTATCCTCATTTTTCTTCACCTCAGTTGTAGTTTGTTCTCACTTTCACTTCGACTTCCATCTCAGTGCCGTCCTTGATGCTTTGGTCATCTGGGTTTATGAGTAGTTTTTCATTGATTACATGGGCGAAATATACCCCGCTGTCATGTAGGCCCAGCGTTGGGTTCGCCCATAATAGTGCACGGAACCTCTCGCTCAGGAAGTATAGGTTCTCGTTGTTCTCCCTTGCCGCCTGCTGTGTTGATATAATGGCTTTCAGGAGTATGTTGCTGTCATCTGTCTTTGCCACAGTTCCTGCTTCATGTAGGCTCTCATCGTCTGAGTATATGAGTTCCAGCGTGTTGTTGTATGCCGCCGAAGGTATCTCCTCTTTAAATACTGCGTGGATAGGTGTTGGCAGGCTCATCGCTCCGAAGAGTGATGGGTCTGCTTCCACGAGGGTTGCTATCTGTGTCAATATGCTGCCGCGTAGTGAGGTCGTCAGAATGGCCACCTCTCTTTAATCCACAGGCCTGCTGCTGTAATTGTGGGGGGCACAAGAATAAAGGCGCCAACGACTTTGTTCTTAACTCCTTCAAGCTCACCGAATCTCTTGTCGCAACCGTCCTCTCGTGTTTTGCATCCGGTTTCTATCTTCTCGAAGCGTTTTTTGCCATCCTTCATTTGAACCTTTATGTTGTCCAGTGTAATCTCTGTCTTCCCCTGCGACACCTTTATTGAAGTTATATCGCTCTGTATTCTTTCAAGGGAGGCCTCAATGTTCATCTGAGGAGCCTCCTTATATCCCTCAAGATAATATTCCTTACTGCCCCAACGTTCTCGTCCCTTGTTCTCTTTGCCACCTTGTATCCTTTGAAGTCGCTCCCCCTGTGCGTCTTCGGGGCTGCTGGGCTACTGCTCCCGTCTTCCACCCATCCACTGTATTCAACATTTGGCCCGACTAAATAATGCGCGAGCCCTCTGCTGAAGCTCTTAATCTTTTTAACGAACCAGGATGTCTGGTATCTGGATGTTACGACAGGGCTCCTCTCCTTGGCTTCCCCTTCTATGTGGCGGGCCGCCTTGCCCATGGCATCGTCCATTACTTTGGGGAATTTCTTGAGCTTCGTGTCGAGGTTGTATTTGCTCAAATCAACGGAGATAGTTATGCCTGACATTATCCCACCCGGCTGTCTATCTCGTTCACCTTAACCCAATGCTTCTTCTCCTGCGTTGCATTCAGGTATCTCTTCACTGCGTCCATGGCCCGAGTTCTGAGTGCTGTGCTCTTCCTCTCGTGCTTTGGGGTAGTATATTTCTCTGTATGATCCTCCACAAAAATAGCGGCGGCGAGGTCTGCTTCTGCGTTCTGGATTATTGAAGGGGGTGTTATAAGGCCCACTGTGACGTCCATCTCTTTTAGTGCTTCCACGATTTCTGCGTATGCCTGCAGTCTGTTCTCTGTCAGGTCTGCGTCGAATCCTGTCTCTGTTGTTTTAATCTCCGAGCGCAGGCGTCTCTTCACA
>SDBV01001739.1_pt1 | contig 32610 bp, 41 predicted proteins | sample 2277081 | NCBI WGS metagenome assembly SDBV01 (sample SAMN10402039, study PRJNA504765) | marine sediment metagenome | isolation source: marine sediment core GS10_PC15, 223 cmbsf | place: Arctic Ocean: Southern Knipovich Ridge | collected 2010 | reverse complement strand
GGATGTTTCTGTTTTCTTCTCTACCCCATCTAGCATCTTAAGATAGAAGAAGCTATTCTTCTTCCCCATTATTTTTACAATTAGTTTTTTCTTAGGAATTACCCATCCAAAACTTTTCTTATTTATCCTATCAGATGGATATCTTTTGTATTTGGAGCAGATTGCAATCTTTCCGACTGTGAAACGGTACATTATAGATACGATTTCATATTATATTTCTTATGGGAAAAGTCTTTTAAATGGGTTTAAACTTAACATTTTTGTGGTGGGATTAGCTCCTTGAAGGCGAAAGCCGATTTGTCATTGGAGGGGAGGATTTACTTGGAGCTTTTGAAGATACCTTTATAAATTTGAACACTTAGATATTTTTTAGCACTATTCGCTGTGTGGCTGGTGGTTTTAACTCCTTTATATCATCAGCCTTTCTTTTTTTGGAATACATTTATAAATTACTTTGATTATAACTTTTGTATGGCAGGTAAATTTGGACTCTTTTCAAAGCCAGAAGATAAAGCTATTGAACTAATGCTTGGTGAGAAGAAGTCAGCTAATGAGGTTGTTGAGATTCTTAAGAAGGAAGGTCATGACTTTACTTCAAGACAACTTAGGAATATTAAGAAGGATGCTTTTGAAAGTCTTGTCGGAGAGCAAAGAATGGAAGCTATGTCTGATTTCCTTTTAGATAATGTTAAAGCAGTTACACTAGAATTTCAGGATATGTATGGGAAGTTTAAGGAGTTGTATGATAAGTTTGAAAAAGAAGGAAAAGGATTCGACCAGTTGGTTTGTTTAAGGGAAATGAGAACAATGCTTAATATGGCTCTTAAAAGGCTTGGGGAATACAAACAAGGAATTGAACAAATTAAAGCTCAGAATATTAATATAATAAGTAATAGTGATGTTATGATAGCTATTCAGCAAAATCAGGATAAATGGTTTGAGCAGATGGAACCTGTTATGGATAAGGGGCAACTAGTTTTCAAAAAACCATTACCGGAGGTTGTAGATGCCTACCACCAGTGGAATTTTAGAAAAGGCAAGTCAAGAGTTTTATAATGATTTCTTGCTATTCTCTAAATCTTTATTAACTTATCATGGAATAATGACTTATGATTTCAGTGATGTGCATGAGGAAGTAATATCTCATATCTTGGCAAATCGCTATGCTTTAATTATTCTTCCTAGAGGGCATCTTAAAACCACCATCTTGAATTGCTATGCCCTTTGGAGACTCTTCAGGCATAGGAATTATGAGGTTTGCATGGTCTCTTCTACATTGGACCAGTCAATGAATAACCTTGCCTTCATCCAAAAAATGATTGAAACAACTCCTTGGTTGAAAAAGTTAGCTCCTAGTGATAGTAGTACAAGTTGGAATAAATCAAGACTCACAACCGCTAATGATTGTATTTGCTATGTAAGACCGTTTAGTTCTTCTGCCAGAGGGATACACCCAAACGAGATACTATATGATGATATATTAAGAGAGGCAGATGTTTCAATGGAAGATATTAAAGACATCTTCTGGAATGTCTTTTTTCCTATGGGGCAAACTAAAGGATGTAAACATGTTGTAGTTGGTACACCTATGACTGCGGATGATCTTTTTGTAGAGATTGAGGAGAAAGCTAAGAAAAATTCAGGCAATATTTTTGGTTGGGCTGCTTTAAAGAGGAGGGCAATCATTTTAGATATTAATGGTAAAAGTATTCCACTTTGGGATGCTAGGTTCACATTAGAAGAATTAGAAATTATAAAGGAGGATATGGGGCAATATCGATTTAATAGGGAATTTCTTTGTGATCCGAGAGCTGCAGGGTCTGGGTTTTTTCCTACAGAGCTAGTTATTAATACAACATATGACGATATGGCTTTCACATATAACACAGAAGGTGTAATATACATCGGGGCAGACTTTGCAATGTCTGAGTCTGCAAGTGGAGACTATAATGTTTTTACTGTTATCGAATGCAAGAAAGGGGACCTTATTAAGAAAAGGGTTTTTGATGATGTGGAGGTGGATGTGGCAGTTAAAGATCCGGTTATTATAAGAAGGATAGAGAGATACAAGGGAGCTACAGGGCAAGTTCGTATTTTGAAAGAGCTTTACGATGCTTACAATGCAAAAAAGATCATATTAGATGTTTCTCAATTTGGAAAGAGATTTGCACAAGAGTTGAGAGAAGTGGGAGTTGATGTTGATGCTCAGGATTTTAGACCTGCAAATAGGGCACAGCTTCTTGCCAATCTTAGAAAATTATTTGAGACTGAAGATCCTATACACAATCCAGCTAGGATAATGATTCCAACATCCCAGATTGATTTTACTTTTGACAAGACAAAAGTTCTACTAAAAGAAATGTCTGGTTTCGAAGAAACCCGTACAAGACTAGGCCAAAGTGTTACCATTGCTTCTAAGTTAGCACACGATGACACTGTGATGTCATTAGCTCTTGCAGTTAAGGATGTTGGTTATCAAAGATCATTCACCCCAAAAATTATTTACTCTTTTGGCGATAAAAAGTATCCGATTGGGGGATATAAAAACATACATTTAAAAAGGAGAATAATGTGAAGGTCTGTATGCCAACAAAAATGTGGCAAGGGTACACGAAAGACTGGGTTAGAAATCAGAGAAGTTTATCGGGTTTTTTTAAGAGTGTTGATTGGACGAGTATGAAGGGGGAACTCATCTCTTTTTTTGGGGGAGTTACTCTTCATGGAATTTTTTTGAATTTTTCCTTTTCTGTTATATTAGGATTTCCTTTTGAGTGGTGGACTTTTCCTGCTTTTGGTTTTGCGTGGTGGTATATGAAAGAGGAAGTTCCTATTGTTGTGGGGAAGATATTTGCTTATAAAAGAGGTGCTGTAAGATGAGATCTATTGATCAGATATTTAGATTAGACAGTACTAGTAATCGATTTGGAGGCGCAGTTCCTGTTACTAGGGGGGTTAAAACTACACCGGATGACGAGAGAGCCAATTTAGGAGAGTTGGAGAGGGCGTATATAGAAGATCCGACAATCCATAATGGTGTGAATAAATTTGTTTCAGTTATAAAATCCGGAGGCTTGCCGAGTATTGTAGGACATGAAACAACTGTAAGTTTCATGGATGATTTTTTAGATGGATTGGGTGAACGTGGGGGGAACACTAGCTGGAAGAGTCTTCTTACTACAATATTTAAACACCAAGCAGTGTATGGTTCTTCTTATAATGAAGTGATTTTTGATAAGTCTGGGGTTAAACCATTAGATGTTGATTTTATCGATCCCAAGAAAATGGATTATGCTAAGGATAATATGAGGAAGATTGTTCTTGATAAATTTAGTAATCCTGTAGGATATGTTGAAACGGTTCCTTTTGCAGATGTTAAAGGGAGTACAAGGTTTCTTAGTGATCCGAAGTCAAAAGAAGTATCATTACAACACAATCAGATTTTTTTTAAACCAGAAAGGATTGCCCATTTTAAGTTTTCAGAAATTGGAGATGGTTTTTATCCTATTGGTTTGATTGAGCCAATATTAAAGACATCTAATAGGAAACTCACAATGATGGAAGCTCTTGCTGAGGTTTATCTTAGGGCTGGTTTTCCAACTAGAATTTTTAAAGTGGGGGATGAACAGCATACTCCGTCAGATGAGTTAATGGAAAGCACTGCGGCTGAACTTGAAAAATCATCTTATAAAAGCACTTTTGCAGTTCCATATTATGTAGATCCAATAATTGTCGAAGCTAAAAATGCAGAGAAACTTAAAGAACATCTCAAATATTTTGTGGAGGAGGAGGTTACTGTCTTGGGGCCTAAGTCTTTTGTTACTGGTTTAGGGGATCAGATGAACAAAGCTACTTTAAATAGGCTCGAATTTTTGTATAAACTTACTATGAAAGATATTATGGACAATACTGCTCAGATAATTGAAAGGAAAATATTTGCACCAATTGCCAAGGCATATAATCTACCAGATGTACCTAAGTTAATATGGGGGGAAATTAATTTAGAGGAATTAGATAGTAAAGCCGAGAGATTGGTTAGCTATGTTGGTGTTGGTTTATTGACTGCGGATAGAGATATTGAGAAACTTATTAGGAAGAGTGAAGGATTGCCAGAGGATTTTGAAAGAAGGGAAGAAAAACAGGAGGCTAAGAATAAAAAAGATGAGAATGTATCTGATAATGGCGGTGATAAATAATGTTAGTTAAGATTTTAGGTTCAGGGCTAACGGATTCTATGATAGGTAAGCGTTTACCTGAAAGGATGCACTCTTCTATTCTCTTAAACAGAAAAATTTTAGTTGATGCTACTCCATCTATTGTCAAACAGCTTTCTTCTGAAGACAAAATTGAAGCAGTATTGATTGGGAGTGGACTTGATGGGTCTATTGAGGGACTTAAAAAAGTAAGAAAATACTCTGTTTTAGATAAATTACCAGTATATGCAAATGGAACTGCTATAGAGTGGATGAGAAAAAAGCTTGGGGATATTGAAGGGTTGGAATATATCCAAGTTCAACCTGGTGAAGCATTTCACTTACTAGGGATTCATGCAGTTCCTATACCAGTTGAGCATTCTGTATTACAACCAAAGTTTGATCCTAGTTTAGCTTGGAGTATTGGGAACATTGTGTATGCACCTTATATTGATTACAAGTTTTTCTTTTCTGAGAAAGCAGAAGTGTTAAAGCAACACATGTTTGTGGCTGATCTTACTATATTAAATGGGGCTACTATAAAAGGCAAAGCGAGGGGGCATTTAAATCTATTCCAGGCTACAGATTTTCTTAATACTAAAGGGTTTAGGAATGTCATTTTCACCCAACTTTCTTTTGGGAAGAAAGAAGCAAAAAAAATACAAAACCAATTAAAAAATATGAATGTTACTTATGATTTGGCTTTTGATGGGATGTCCCTTCAAGTAATGCATGATGAGCAACTGATACAAAATTTTGATGGGTTCCATTTAGCTGAGAATCAAGCTAAGATGATCTGGCAGGGGAACAAAACTCTTATTGTAAAAGAACAAAAATTCAAAAACGTGAAAAATAAATTGTTTTATTTTATTGGGGGAAACCTGGCTTTCGGGGTTATTAGAATTGTAGATACGAAGCAGATTGATTTGAAGGATTTTGAGGGACTTAAAGATAGGCATAGAGTTTCAGATACTGAGAGGAAACTTTGGTGGCCTGGTAAACAAAAGTTTTTTGCATATGAGTTTAAGGTAGTGGCTAATTTTGAGGAACCGAGGCTTGTAGAAGTTCCAGGGGATGATCCATCCTTTATCAAAGATGTCAAATTTCTTAGTGATTTGGTTGAAAGGGAAAAACATCTTATTAGGAATTTTAACTATTATAATCCTTCCAAGACTGATTTACCATTATTGAAGAATGATTTTAGAATTTTGTTGTCTTGGTGTGTTAATAAGGAAAATAAAAGAAATGTGGATTTTCCCTTAGAGGGGATGAAAAAGAAACTTCAACTTGTAATGGGGGAATTGATTAATAGAGGGCATATACAATTCAATCCAAAAAAAATGAGTGATGATGAGAGGGTTATCTTCGAAAAGCTCATGGAAAGGGTTGAAATTAAGGAGAAGCATAACTCATCTTTGTTTAAGTATTTTGATGATACTGTTATCTTAAAAGATGCTATTGCGATTTCATCTGAGTCTTTAAAATCAGATTCTGCTATTAATCTAATTGTTAATTTAAAAGATCCTTCCGAATCTATTAGGAGGGCTGTGGAAGTAAGATTGTCTAAGATGTTTCCGGATGAGATGATTGATAAATTAAATTTTTCGTGGGGCGGGAATAAAGAAAAGAAAACTATACCTATTTATGATATGGTTCTCAAGAAGCATGATGTGCATGAGATAATTGAAGTGGCAGATTCAGGAATTACTTTATTTAAGCCATTCGAATTGATGAGACCTAAAAGGGTATTTTCAGATAAAACTGATCTATTACAGCATTTGTATGGGTGATTGATTGCGTGTTAAAGGTGGGAAATATAAGGCAGAAGATGTCACAGTTGTAGATATAGGTGGCAACTATGATGGTGTTGATGTAGAGGCAGTTCTTGCTGAAGTTGCAAGTAGTTTAGCGGGGCAGAATGAATTTACAGAACTTCTTGATACACCTGCATCTTATTCTGGACAATCCTTAAAAGGAGTCAGGATCAATTCTGGCGAAACTGCATTGGAATTTAGAGATTTTGATAGCGATTATATTAAGTTAGATGGCACTACTATTACTAGTGCTTTGATTCCATTTGCAGAAGGCTTGAGTGTTCCAACTGATAAAGAAATACAATTTAGGTCTTCGGCTGTCAAGATTTTTTCTTCTTCTGGTGGAATGCTTGACATTGTTGCTAGGTCTACAATGATCACTGCTTTAGTTGAATTTCAAGTGGATGGTGGTTTAATTGACATTAATGCTGGTGATGGTTTTGATGTTACAATTAATGCTGGGGCTGTTAAGGGTGGCATTTATGGTGATGTACTTATTGTTGGTGGTGCTGGTAGTGCTAGTGGTATTGCTGGTGATGTGGTTATTTCTGGTGGTACAGAGAATGGTGGCGGTGGAACTGGTGGCTTTGTAACTCTTGTAGGTGGTATTGGGGGTGGCACGAATAGTTATGTCAGAATTGGGACTTCAACTACTTCTTTGGGTTTAAGTGGTACTGGTGCTTTGTTGGTAAGCGGTGACATGGAAGTAGATGGAGCCACTGTCCTTGAGGGGAATTTGACAACGTTAGGAACAATCACTTCAGGAAATATAACAATTTCCAGCCCTACGCCTATTCTTGTTTTTAAAGATAGCAATAGTTTAGGGGCTGCTTCAGTTGGTTTTATTGAATGGAGAGATTCAGGTGGTGGAAGGGCTGGGTTTTTTGGTAATTCTTCTTCAGGTAATGATGATTTAGTTTGGAAGAATGAAGTTGGTGGTCATATAACAATACAAACAACTGGAGCAGGAGAATTTAAGGTATTTGCTACTTTGAATTTGGCTGCTGCTGAGAACATGACTTTTGGTTCAACTGGAACTTCGGACATTGGGGATACAACAAACGGGATTCAAAGGCTATTCATTGCAAACGATAAAACTTCTTCTTTTGCTTTGCCAGATTTCAGAGGATTCACTTTTAAGGATGCGAATGGGGACACTTATTTTGGAAACGACAATGTGTTCCCTGGTTTTTATGTTCAAAAAACAGTTACAAGTGGTTCTACGGCTTCTGACAATTCAGACGACATAACTAATTTGTACCAAGGAGATGCTAGTAGCCCTAAGCTTGAAATGATGTTTGATATTCCTTGGAACACAGAGTTAGCAGCTCCTAATGGAGTTACCATTGGAGCGGGTTTAACTGATTTTGATACTACTCCTCTTATTTTTGGGAACAACAAGGCATGGATTAGATATGATGAAACAAATAGCAGGTTTAAAATCGGGCTTGGAGCAGGAGGCACTAGTCAGTACATGCATTTGCTTACTGGTTTTCTTGAAATAAAGCTTAATAGTAAGGCGGTGCAAGTAGCATTCAGACCAGAAACTGATGACAAGATTGACATAAGTGATATTGCTAATAATTTGAGATTTAAGAGTTTGTACTTGGCTGGAGGTTTTTCTGCAAACATTGTCACTAAAACTGCAGATTATATTGCTACAGCAGATGATCACGTGATTTTAATGATTACGGGGGCAACCACAAGAACAGTTAGTTTTCCAGCTGCTTCCACTTTAACAGGAAAGATTTTTCACATTAAAAAAATTGATTCTGGTGCAGGGCTTGTGATTCTTGATCCCGATTCCACGGAAACCATTGACGGAGACCAAACACCAGACATTACGGCTCAATACGAGAGCTTTATGATAGTTTCGGATGGGTCAAATTGGCATGTAATTTAAGGAGGTAATGAAATGTCGCACATACAAAATGTAAACATAAAAACTCAGGATTCAAATGCTTTGGATGCTTTTGGTAGATTTAGAGTAAGTCAACCATTCAACACATTTGATATGCAGTTCACTTATGGACTTGAGTCCTTGTTTTTTGAGGAAATAATTACTGGTGGTGGAGACGTAACTCACATTGCTAATTCTTCTGCTGCTAGATTAACAACTGGCGGAACAACAAGTGGAGACGGGGTTAAATTTCAGACAAGCGAGTATTTTCGCTATCAACCTGGAAAATCTCAGTTCGTTGTATTTACTTGCATTCTGGGTTCTAAAACATCTAATGTGAGAAAAAGAATTGGATTATTTGATGATGAGAACGGTTTCTTCTTTGAACAAGATGGAAGTAACATGAAAATTGTTAGGAGGACAAAAACTTCTGGAAGCATTGTTGACAATGCGATTAATCAGTCCTCTTGGAATTTAGATAAACTAGACGGCGCTGGACCTAGTGGAATTACTTTGGATGAGTCAAAGGACAATCTTTTTGTAATTGATTTTCAATGGCTTGGAGCAGGAAGAATAAGGTTTGGATTTGATTTTGGAGGTCAAATTACTTACTTTCACCAGATTAAGTTTGCTAACACAGAAACAGTGCCTTTTACAGTAACAGGTGATCTTCCTTTTAGAGCAGAAATATTTAACACAGCAACAGCTGCTGGTACTACTACGTTTGATTTTGCTTGTGTAGGAATAGCAAGTGAAGGAGGATTTAATCCTTTGGGGATTCCTGGTTCAACTCATAATCCCGTTTTGAGAAATGTCACAACGGGCAATGACCCGTTACCTATAATATCAATAAAGCCAAGAACTACACTTAATTCAATTACATATAGAGGTGTGGTTATTCCTAAATCGTACTCGCTAATGTCTGAGGATGCATCAATAAGATATGAAATTGTTTTGAATGGCTCTTTAACTGGAGCTTCTTTTGCTGATGTGGATACAACCAATAGCGGAGTTCAAGTTGATGTAGCTGCAACAGCCATAAGCGGAGGCTTAGTTATAGATAGTGGTTTTGTTTCAGGTGCTAAAGATAAAACAGAGAGTGGTCATATTGGAGAAGATTTAATGAATAAGTTATTTTTATCTAACGATGTTGTTGGAACCACTACAGATATATTGACCATTGCTGTTAGCATAATCAACAGTGCAGGTACGGCTTCTGATTGTGGTGGGAGTTTTACTTGGAAAGAGGAAAGATAGAGAGGTGATTTGATGGATTTTCCAGATTATTCAGCGCAAGAAGAAATAATTTCTACAAGCGGAGACGCAGAGCTTTTGTACAAGCACGGCGTTAAAACAGTCAGGTACAAAAAAACTTATTGGACAGAACAAGGGGATAAAGAAAAATACGAGCTAATCAAATATTTGATGAAAGGAAAAGTTTTAGATGTTGGAATGGGAGCTGCCAATTCAACGAAAATGATTTTAAAAAAAGGCGTCACTTCTTTGAAAAGTTTTGAGTTAATTCAGGATTTGGTGGACTTGTATAATCTTGATCCTGAAAGCGGAAACCACTCTATTAAATTAAAAAACTTTCACGCAAACAAGCCAATCGGAAAGTTTGACGTGATTTTGTATGAATTGAGTTTTGACAGCCAAGCTAGTTACGATGAAGCAAGTGCTTTTTTGGATTGGGCAGTAGATCACTTGGAAAATGGCGGAAAAATAATAATTCCTTTTGACAAGTATTCTAATGCCTTGGTTAAAACCAGAGCGGACTATTCTTATGAGTACATTTCAAATGAAACTATGAGGAGTAGTATAATAATTTATGATCGTAAGTTTATCAAATTGAACCTGGAATAATTGAGGATAGAATTAATAATGGGTAATGTCGCTAAAGTAATTAAAGTAATTGAGTAATTGGAATGGGGGTAATTTGAAATGAATGAAATGGTAAAAAAGCTAAACGACAAAATTGCAAAGGAAGAAGCAAATATACAACAGGCAGCTCAAAAGATTCAGAGTTTGCAACAGCAAATGGCACAACTTAGAGAAGAGGCAATAAAGACGCAAGGAAAAGTTGAAGCTTTAAGAGAACATTTAGGGGAGATTAAAATAGAAGAGTCCAATAAGAAGGAGGATAAGAGTGATAGTAGAACAGAATAGTGTGTTGCATTTTTATGCAACATTTGTTGATGCGGTTGGGGAAGCAGCAGCAATTTCTGGTACTCCAACCATTTCTGTATTTCATGTACAAAATGCTGCAACCCAGACAGATATCAATGCACAGAATATGACTCAACTAAATGCAACAACTTATTATTATAAATGGCATCCTAATAGGAGGGCATTTAAGGGAAGCTATGCTGCAAAATATTTTGCTACATATGATGATGGGAGTGATGTGATCGGGGAAGAACCTTTTCAGATTATTGAGAGAGGGCATTTTGGTAAGTCGGTTGGGGGTCTAATTACTAAAGGTAAGAAAGATCAGACAGTTTGGAGTATGATTGAGAAAGATCGGGTGTTTGCATTGTTAGAAAAAATGGTTAATGAAATGTCTGCAATTGAAGGGATTAAAGGCAATATTGGAAAAAGGATAGGGGAACTAAGTAAAATAGATACTAAAATAGAAGTAGGTGTTAAAAAACAGCAGGATAAGCTATCTGAAATTATAGGTTCTATAAATAAATTACATGAAAAGGAGCCTGTTGTTAGGAAATTTGATGATTCGAAAATTGTGTTTGAATTGAATTCTTTGAAGAAAGCTCTTGAAGAATCTAAAAGCTTGAATGAAGAGCTTAGGCTTCCTAGGATCATATCTGAGTTGGAAGATTTGAGGATCGGTATTGAACAGTTTCAAGAGGACTTGGCTAAAGTTCTTTCCACATCTAGTTTGCAGAAGGGGGTTGGTCTAAATGAAGAGATTTAAAGATTACTTAGCAGACGAATATACAAAAAGATTAAAATCTATGAATGAGGAAATAAGTGACAAAAAAGAAGAGATTGAAAAGATGGGGGATTATGTTTCTGAAATGAGTAAGAGATTTACTCACAGGGGAGTTTTTGCTGTTGAGAAATATTTTAAGGGGGATAGAGTATCTATTCACAAAGCAGGAACTAGTTTTAAAATTTATACTGGTGAAGAAAAGGAACTTGCACTTAAGTTGTCTGATGTGGGTAAACAGATATTGAAGTTGGATGAGAATGATTTTATTCTGGATTGCCAATTAAAGGATGATAAAATTTATCTTGTTGATCTTTTATATTATGAAGATAGGGATTTAACTGAAGACCCTTGGTTTGAAAGAAAAAGATTGCTTAAGAAGTTTAAATATAGTGAAAATATTAAAGAAGTCCCATCTATAATAGTTAAGGATAAGAAATCAGCAGATGAGGCTATTGAGATGTTTAATAACTTTTCGGATTCTGATGGATCGATTGTTAAGAGATATGACTCAACTTATACATTTGGAGAGGATGGGAGTTGGCATGCTACAGTAAAGGGGGGTAAAAGTGGGAAGACGAATAAGGACTCAGATAAGCACGGCTCAAATTAGGAAAATATTAATGCTAACTAATAAGGGTTTGTTTAGAAAGCAGATTGCAGAGGAGGTCGGAGTTAACCCCACAACTGTTTGGAAGTACCAGAAACAGTTTGAATTAGTGTAAAAGTATATTAATTGGTTTAAATTTCTTTAGGTGTATGGAGACTAATAGTCCTATTCTTGAATACAGAAACGTACCTGACGAAAATATTATGAGCCATCCTTTGGTTCAGCAACTTAGTCAGGCTCTTAAAATTTCTGATTTTAAAATTCCTCTTATATTAAAAAATAAAATTTTGATGGAAGAGGGTAATTGGAACAACCACTATTATTCGGCTGATGCTATTTCAAAAGCCTATGAAAATACTGATTGGTCTAATAGAAATCATAGGGATTTGTTTTTGGATCATGAAGATAAGAAAGCTGCAGAGTGGATTGGGGAAGTTGACAATATTAGATTTATGGGTAAGAGTTTGTTGGGAGATCTTATTATACACGATTTACCAACAGCAATTAAACTCCAATCCGGAAAACCTAAGATTGGTGTTTCTCCTGCAGTGAAGGGGAAAAATGATATTCATTCTAACGAAATGTTTGAATTTTTCTTTGATAATTTTTCAATAGTAATGAATCCTGCAGTCAAGACTGCATACATTAACAACACGGAGGAAAATATTATGAGTTATAAGGAAGTAAAAAATGAGGAAGAAGTTAAACCTGAAACCTCAACTGAAGAGACTCCTAAGGTAGATCCGGTTCCAAAAAAAGAGGAAGCAGAAACTGGCTCAGGGGAAGAAAAGAAAGAAGAGGAAAAGACTTCAGAAGAAACAACTGAAGAAAAACCGAAAGAGGAAGAAAAAGAGATGTCTGAACTAGAAAAGAGGGAATACGCTCTTGGACTTTTAAGTGAAGCTCTTGGCATTTTGAATAAACCTAAGCCAACTGTTGCTGAAGTTGCTAACCAAGAAATGGAAAAAAAGATATCCGATATTACTGCGAAGCTTTCAAATGTTGAGAAATTGGTCAATGTAAAAGATGTGGCAGATAGGAGATCAGTTAATGCAGGATCTGCAGGATCAGGCAAGACTGAAGAACTTAGAGCAACATTATCAGAGCTTAAAGCAAATCCTGATTTAGGAATGACTAAATTCTTGGAGAAGGCAATAGATGGAGGTGCGAGGGCATGAATTATAGACATATTAAACCCTTAGAAGATAAAGAGTTTGAAGAAATTACCCAAAAGCTTTCTAGTACTGATACAACTGCAACAGTAGCTAGAGGATCTGATGGTGGAACCACATATTTGTTAGAACCTAGAATGTGGATCAGACAGATTGTTGATGGGGCACAAAAGAAATTAATGTATTCTGCATCTGCATATCAGCAAGATGTTACTAAGGGATTTAAGGATTTAGTAATCCCTAAAAGAAATAGATACTTGGCAGATGAAATAACAGGTGAATGGAAAGCAGTTGTTACGCCTGGGACAGCAGTAAATTTCACTGATTTGAGTCAGTATGACGGTGTGACAGTTACTCCATTGTGGAAAAATCACGGAGTTGCTATAACCTATGATGTCATCCAAACTAATGCTTTGGATTACGTTGCACTCGGAAGAGAAGAATTGACATACCATGCAGGAGATGTTGTGGATATCGCAGTTGTAGACGCATTTGTTGGTGCAACAGCAGCAACAAGTTCAGTCGCAGGTGCTTCAACAATCTATGGTGGAGATGCAACTGATGCTTCTGAGTTGTCAGCAGGAGATATTATAACCACGGATATGGTGGCAGAAGGTGCCAGAAAACTTAAGAGTAAAATAGTAAACTATTGGACTCTTGGATCTGGGGAATTTACTATTGCCACATCTACTATGGTTAAGAATCCTTGGGCGAATGAGGGGGACTTTGTGCTTCACATTGCACCTGAACAGGAGGAAGCTTTTAGAACAGACTCACAGTTTGTAAATGCTGCAGAGTATGGTTCTGATAAAGTTCTCAAAACAGGTGAGATTGGAGATTACTTAGGAGTCGCAATCGTTGTAAGTAATAACACTAAGCAATATGCAACAAGTGCTACGAATAGGGATGGGACAACCAATTCCTCAATTTCAACAAACACATGTGTATTGACTAAAATGAGGAAAGGGGCTGCTCTTGCATTCAGTAAGAGACCAACACTTCACGTTGTTGACTTTCCAAGGGAATTAGAAGTGGATTTGATCTTGGAGCAAGCATACGGAACAAACATAATTCATGATGATTCAATTTGTTTCTTTGATCTTGCACAAGCATAAATAAAATAGTTTTGAAGCTAGTGCCTGTAACAATGGCTAAATTGTGGTGCTCGGATCTGGCACGGTCCAACCACATGGAAAACATGGAGGTATAAATTATGGTAAATAGATATTTTGGGTGGCACAGTGGAGATCTTCATTGTAAAGATCTTGCTGTAGAAGGTACTATTACTAAGGGTGTACCAACTGCTAACACACCTGGCACGATCTATCACGTTGATAGGAATCATGCAGGTTCTGGTGGAGATGGTAAGACTTGGGCTAATGCATTTAAGACTATAACCGAAGCGATTACTGCAGTTAATAACGACTACACTAACACAACTACGCCAAGTGGTGGAAGGAATCGTGTGATTTACATTGCAGAAGGGTATTACAGTGAGGTCCCAGTAACTTTAAGTGCAAGTGACGTCACTATTATGGTAGTTGCTCCTGGTGGACATGATAGTACTGTGTTGTATGGAAGTGCAACTGCAGGTGGATTTGATGGAACAACCACTGCACCAGCTTTAACAATTTCTGGGGACAATAACACAATTTATGGATTGGGTTTTGTTAATAGGTCAGCAGGATTACAACCTGCAGTATTGATTGCAGATGGTGCTCTTGCAAACAAATTGGTAAACTGTAAATTCACAAAGGATGCTGCGGACAGTTCTTTGTATGGAATTGAGGATTTAGGAAATGCATACACGGAAATTATAGGGTGTGAGTTCACTATTTCCTGCAAGACTGCTGGAATCAGACTTTATTCAGCTACAAACAATAGTCTTCAAATTAAAATCCAAGATTGTGTATTTTATGGAATTCCTACTGGGGTTCTGATAGATGCTGCAGCTCACATGACTTTGATTAAGGACTGCTTGTTTTTAGACGATTCAAGCGACACGCCAGACACAGTTGATACCCCTATTCTGAATAACTCAGGACAGGATATAATCGTGGACAGATGTGCTTCAAGACTTTCAACAGCAAATCTTGTGACCGGAAATGGGAACAGTTTGCAGTTTGACTTGTTCACGTTCACTGAGGAGAATGCATAACTATGGAAAAAGTAACTGAAAGACCAATGAGCGCAGTGTTAGCTACAACAAATAAGGTTGGCACATCTGGAACTAAACCAGTAAAGAAAGTAGAAAAAACTTTGGAAAAGAAAAAGAAGAAATAATTTTATATCGTTGAGGGGCTTGCCCCTCTTTACGGTATAAGGTGGTGAAGATATGGTAAATGTAACAAAGAAACATAATCCAAGGAAAAGATCGAGGAGGATTTCTGAACCAGAACACTTGATTCTTCCACATTACACTACAGATCCTCCAAACCCTCAAGATGGGGAAGTTTGGTTTGATTTGACTAATGATAAGATAAGATATAGAAAAGAGGGGACAACTCTGCAAACAGCAGCTTTGACATAGGTGGTTTAAATGGCGGTAGCAAAAGTTCAGGAAGGGAATTATTTTACATTGACTGGATCTCTGGCAGAAGTAGTTGGGGCTTTGGGGGATGAGAATGTTCCTGCACACAAAGTAATTACGATTTATTATAACGGTACAAACATTACTGGAATATATTATACAGGTAGACGGAGAGGTACTCCTGGATAATAATGGAGGTGAATATATGGTTGCAACAATGAGTGTATATCTTGATACAGGAGGGACGGATAATAGTTCTGGGACTCAAACAGATATTGATGCACTTGGGCCTCCGACATTGAGGTTCAAACAGGCAGATAACCCTACAATAGATTCAAATAATCCTATTCCAATCCCTGCTGCAGGAACTGAGTATAGCAGGTGGAAACAGATTTATTTGTATTGTGATGTCCAACCAGACACACAGATAGACAATATTCAGTTTTACACAGACGGTGGAGGATTTGGAACAGGGATTACTGTACTAGCTGGAGACGAGTTTCCAGTCCACAATAGTGGAGCTGAAACAGGATATGATGTTTCTGATGCAAATGAGGTCATTACAAACCATACAGATATAACTGGTGGAACGGATGCGTTTTCATTCACATCAGGATCCACACTTAGTGGGCCGAGTATCTCTGAAGCAGGAAGCATAATTAATGCTGCTGCAGAAACCTCAAATTATCTGGTTTTGTCTATGCAGGTAATAAACACAGCAAGTCCTGGGGATCTGGCTAACGAAACTTTTACATTTCAGTACGATGAAATTTAAGGAGGGTTAGTTTGTTAGAGAAGGTATTCGTAGATTTAGTTAATGCTATAAAAAAAAATACAAAAGCCCTTAAGATGGCAACTGAGGGGCTTGGGAAATGGGAGGAGAAAGACGAGAGTTATCATAAGAATCAGGAGAGATTAATAAAAGAAATTATTGAACTGATAAAAAAGAAGTAAATGCAATGGAGGTGTTAATGCAATGGCACAAGTTTTAATGTGGAAAGCCATCTACAATGATGGTAAGTTCCTTGAACAATGCAATGTGAAGGGGGAAACAATAAATAAGTATCCAGATATTGATCGGAGCAGATTAATTGCTTTTGAGTTATATGATTTGGATAAGCTAATTTTTCGAATGGATCTAAAGCCTGGGCAGAATCTTATATATAGGCGGAGAGTAGCTCAAAGTGTTACTAGCGGTAGTTTAAATGTGGTTTATATTGTTGGCTGGCATCAGAATATTGATGGTGAGGTCAAAAAGAAAATTGCATTTGTTTTTGAGGATGGGCATGTAGAGTTTAAGCCAGACTGGGAAAAGAATAGCAAATGGCAATATGCGCCAAATTTAATAGAATGCGAAAAAGATTGAGATGATATAAGTGACTGAACAAATATTAATAGCTGGTCACAGGGATAATATAACAACTAATGGTTACTCGCAATTGCAAACTACTGCAAAGCCAGCTGGTAATGGGTGGGATGCTACAGAACTTCGAAGTATTAATGTTGTAAGTAGTGCTGGGGATTTTAAAAATCTTAGATTTAGATTAGTTAATGCTCCTGGTGTTGGTAATTCTCGGACTTTTACACTTCGTATAAACGGAGTAGATACTGATTTAACTTTAACAATATCTAATACTGATACCCAAGGTAGTAATACTTCTGATATTGTTAGCGTTTCTGCTGGAGATTATGTTTCTATAGGAACAACTTCTTCAGGATCACCTGCATCTTCTTCAGCAGCATGGAGTACTATTTTTGATGGGACAACTAGTAAAGAAAGTTTGGTTCTTGGGGGTTCTGCTGTTGATTTTTCTATTGATGGTGGAGAAACTTTTTATAATCATATATTTGGAGGTGCTGTTGGTGAGACAAGTTTAGTTCATGTTAATCAGATAATTCCAACAGCTGGTATAGCAAAAAAGTTTTATATAAAACTAAGTACTGCTCCTGGATCTGGTGAGAATGCAACATTCACTGTCATAAAAAATGATGTAGAACAATCTTTAGGAGTAACAATTTCTGATGCAGCTACTACTGGGAATGATACGTCTGACACCATTTCTTTTTCTTCTGGCGATAAGATTTCACTTAAAATTGTGGCTTCTGCTGGCTGTGCAACTTTTAGGTATGGTTCTGGTTTTACTTTTTTATCGGATGTGGATGGAGAGAGCTTAATACTAGGTGGAACTGGAGAGTCAATTAGTGCTAACAATACTGAATATGCTGCTCTTGCACTAGGTCCCTTCCATTTTGCAGATTTTAGTACTGTTGAATCTTCTTCTTATGTCTTAGGACAATCTACTACTCTGAGAAAATTTTATTTGGAATTGTCCGTTGCTCCAGGTGTGGGAAAGTCAAGAACATTTACTGTAAGACAGAATGGGGTTGACACTGATTTAGAGATTGTTATTTCTGGAAATGGTACTACTGGAAGTTATACTTCTAGTGATTTGACTATTTCTAATTTTGATTATTTAACTCTTAAAACAGTTCCTTCTGGAACTCCTGCAAGTACTGATGTGTATTGGGGAGTTGTTGGGACTACTGTGTTAGCAGCCACTAACACAAAAACCTTTACCTCAGATGCTATTTTGAAAGCAACTAGCACTAAAACATTTTCTATAGACTCTATTCTAAAAGCAACTCAGTCTAAGACCTTCACTATAGATTCCATATTAGTGAATGTGAAGACAAAGACATTTACTGTTGACTCAATTTTTGTGGATAGGAATACGAAGACCTTCACTTTGGATGCTATTTTGGTAAATAAGACTAATAAAACTTTTACAGTGGACGCTATTCTCAAAGCGACTAGTACGAAAACCTTTACTGTAGATTCTATCCTTAAAACTTCTGGGACTATCAAATCCTTTACTGTTGACGCTATATTAAAGGCAACTCAGACTAAAACTTTTACAACAGATGCATATCTCCAGGACACTTTCACTAAGACATTTACTGCAGATGTCTATCTTAGTAAAACATATACAAAATCCTTTAATATAGATGCAATGCTGCAGAAGACACAGACGAAGACATTCTCATCAGACTCTATTCTGAAGGCTACCTTAACTAAAACTTTTACTGCTGATGCAATAGCAGGAACAACTTTTGGAAAGCTAGAAATTGGGGAAGATGTAACTAGTTCGTCTAATGCAACTTTGTTTGCTTGTAAATGGGTTTGTCCAGAAGACGGTCTTATTAACACATTTAGTGTTTATTTAGGAAATCCTACTGGTATCATTAAAAATATCCAAGTTGGGATTTATAGTGATAATGGCGGTTTGGTTGGGGATGCTCTTGTACACACTCCCAATGTTAAAATTGGGATTGGGGTTACTGGTTGGAGGCATGTTTCAGTTATTTCTCTCAGTGTTACAGCAGGAACTACTTATTGGCTTGTAACCCAATCCGAGCCTGATTTGGTGGTTTACTTTGATTTTGATGGTACTACGAATCAATTAGGTTATGATGGTGATTTGACTTTCGGGATTTGGCCTGATGACCCATCTTTAATTTATTTTGATGCGGCTTATTCTGCATTTGTTACTTATTATGCTAAAACACAGAGAACTAAAACATTCACAGCAGATGCTACCCTTGTCAATCGGCCAACGAAGACGTTCACAGTTGACTCTATCTTAAAAGGTACACTCATAAAATCATTTACAGTAGATTCAATTTTAACACAACCCCAAGCTAAATCCTTTACAGCCGATGCTTATCTACAGAAGACCTTTACAAAGACTTTCACAGTAGATGTTCAATTGTTTAAGACTTCAGATTTTATTGCATCTGCTAAAACAGATACTCCAACTACCACAACAGAAGGAGATACACAGCAAGAGACAACTGAGGAGATTACTCCAGTTATTTCTACTGGTGATGATAATCCAATTATTTTAACCAATGATGATAAGCCAGTGATTTACACAGTTGGTGATACAAAGTCAGGTTAAATTTTTTAATGGATTAAACATAAAATCTATAGGAGGATTAAAATGGGAATAATTGTTAAATGGGCTTTGCCAGACACAGACGAAGTAACATATGATACTACTGAGATTCATAGAGCCACTTCTGAAGCTGGATCATATTCTTTGATTGCTAGTCAGGCTATTGCTGATAATACATATTTTGATATTGATGGGTCTAGTACAAATTGGTACAAGGTAAGATTTGAACTAGATGGAACATATTCTGATTTCTCAGAACCAATACAGGGGGGGAAGTTTAATGGGTATTGTTCCTTTGATGATGTGAGGGATATTGCTGGAGTTCCGACTACTACAACAGATTCGCAAATTTTTAATCTTATAAAGAATTTTGGAATTGCTCAGATCAATAGGGATGTTGGAATTGAGTGGAGAGATGAGAGAGTAAGGTACATTTCTTCTGAAAGGCAAAATGATATTGACGGATCTAATACAACTTTCTACGCTAGAAACTGGCCTTTAGGCGATCTTGACAATGATGGGATTGTGGATGAGGATGATCTGGAATTGTATTCTTTAGATTCTGATGGGACTAGAACAGAATTTACAGTCTCTTCAGTTGATGATGTGTGGCTTAGTAAGTTTACATTGACTACGGCTCCTACAGATAGTAGATTGTTTATACAAAGATATAGGTCAGTTCAGGTTGAAGTTTATCCTAATGTGGATCCTTTGATTAGAATGGCTTGTGCCCAGTTTGTTGGGGCTATGTCTTACACTAAGATAAATGCTTCAAAGACTGCGAGGTTTAAGGTGGGTAAGGTTACTGTTATGGAACAATCTAATTCTTTTAAGGATTTGATGTCACAATATAATCAGACTTTGTTTAAAATCAGATCGAAGATTGTTAAGAGGAAAGATCATAGAGATGTGATATCAGATGGGACAAGAGAAAGTAATAGTGGATTTAATACATTTAGAGGCACAGATAAGTTTAATGTGATTAGGTGATTTGGTGGGTAGGTTTGGAATTGCAGATCAGGTGGCAGATATAGGGGAATCTATTACTCTTACAACTGTCACTGTAAGTTCTACCAACACTAGGGGGGGTGAAACTGTTTCAACTAGTGATGTCACAACCACCGCTATTGTTGAAGTTATCAGTTCTGAGGATCAGGAAGTCCAAGAAGGGATTATGCTTCCTGAAGATTTGAGGGCATTCTTTGATGAGGACAATTCAAATGTCTCTGCCCTAGCAGTCAAAAATAGGATCACTTGGAATTCCAACACATATGAGATAAAAGAAGTAATAAAAAACCAGGGACACTATGAGGTTCTTGGGTCGAAACTTTAATGATTGTTTTATCTTATAGGTTCTTGTGGAATGTTATTCGGACTAGACTAAACAAGAGCATACTTTTGCAGAATGGCATAGCCTCAAAATTTCATGTGCTGTGCTTCTAAATTTCTTGATTTATCTTCTTTAACTCTATTTATTTTCTGTCTTGAATGAAGATTTTTGAAGCAAAATCCAATCCTACCCACGCACTGTTTTTGGCTTTTAGAGCAGTTATATAAATCGACTTAAACTTTAGATATTTAATTCACAGATGATCTGTGATGGTGCTCTGAGAGCGTGAGATAATGGCAGCTGTAACTAACACAACCATATTTACTGCTAGTTGGGATAACCTTTATACAATAATTAATTCTAACACTACAGATCCTGACAGCAAAACCAAATGGATTTATACTGCTTTTCCTGATACTAAACATGATACTAAGACAGCGTATCCTTTAATTATTATAAATCCTATTAGAGCTAACGAATCAGAAGCAGTTACTCTCACAAGGGGGACTAAGGTTTTTCCTCTAAGGGTTGTTGTTGAGATATATGATGATAATACGGCACAACTCGATTCTGTTGTAGATGATGTATTTGATGCTGTTGAAGCTAACACTTCTACTCTTAATACCAATAAGCTACATAATTTTGATCTTACTTTTTCAGATTCTGAAACTGTATTTAGAGGTAAAACAAGAGTTCATAGGAAAACACTTGAATGGGATTTTGAATATCATAAGGTGGGATGATGGTACGGTTTGATATAGAGTTAGTTGGAATGGGTCAGACTTTGAGCCATCTTAATGGGCTTATAATAAAGGTGCCCAAAGCATTGGAGAAAGATACTGATCAGATAGCTAGGGATTATAAGCAAGGACTTAAAGATGAAATCCTGGCACAGGATTTAGTTTGGCATGGTATCTTATTAAACTCCATTAGGATCTCTAAAGGAAGTAAAGGAGAGTTTGCTGTATTCTGCAGGGATTATGGAGTTATGCTTGACCAGATGGCTCCACATATTGTTAAGGTGGAAGGTAAATCAGTTTTAGAGCAATGGGTTAAGGAGAATCTTCCAGACGAAAGCCCAAAATATCTAAAAGTTAAACCATATCCCTGGATTAATAATGGTTTAGAGAGGGGCAGAAAAAAGATTAAAAAAAGAATCGCAAATGGTAATGTGATTCGATTGCTTAGAAAGAAGGTGATATAATGGCTAAGTTTAAACTGAAGAAGAGACGAGTAACATATAAGATGCAGGTATATCACCTAGGTGATATACTAGAGATGAAAGAGTTTGACAATGCTCTACCTAGAGCTTGGTTTGAAGAAGTGAAGGAAATGAACGAAGTGAAAGAGAAATCAAAACCCTTTGCAAAACGTGCAAAGAGTGCAAAAGATAATATGGAGGAATTATAAATGGCAGTAACGGTATTGACTCCTTCAAGACTTTCAACAGCGAGAGAGACAATAGTCTACTTTTCATTAGCTTCGAATGTTACTATGGGCACTGGGAGCGATCTTAAAACTCTCTTTGGTACAGCTCATGATGTTTCAGCTTTAGCTAAGAATGTGACTATTACTCCGCCAGAGACAGCTTGGGAGTTACAGAGTTTTTTGGGGCAGACAAGTGCCTTTCAAAATCAGATGCTTGAAGAGAAGCCTGTTGGTATGGCAACTTTCACAGCCACTCTTATTTTGGATGAAGATGAATCACTTGAACCATATCTTGATACTACTGGAGTTGCAGCAGGTGGAACTCACACAAGATATCAGATTGGGAATGGGCAAAGTCCAGAAGTCGCAATTCTTGTCAATATTACAGATGGGACAGACGTTGTAAACTTTGCATATGATGATGCTAGGATAACAAAGTATGGTGATGTAAGAATTTCTGGTGCAGATAGTCACTGGGAACAAGACGTAACCGCAATTTGTTTAGCTTCTGACTTCTTCTGGGAATATAAGGACTAAATGGAGGTGATTTAATGGCAGTAACTACACTAACACCAAGCAGGTTTTGGTTGCCTAAGGATACACAAATATTATTTTCTTTGAAGGAAGATGTATCTATCGGAACTAGTGCTGATCTGGAGTCTTTGTTTACTACAGCATCAGACGTATCTGCAATGTTTAAGAATGTCACAATCACCCCTCCTGAATCTGCTTGGGAGAAAGTTGATCTTTTAGGAGCAACTTCTTCTTTTCAGAATCAGATATTAGAACAGAAACCAGTTGGTTTGGCTACAATGACAGGGACTCTAGTATTGGATGAGGATGAATCTGTGGATAATTTTATTGATGCTATATCAACAGATGTAAGCTCTGCAACTTATAGTAGAAGACAAGTTGGAGGGTACAATATGTTATCCTTAGATGACTTTGAAGGTGATTGGACTGATTGGATAGAAGCAGGAGACGGGAAGAATCCTGTAACTGAAACTACTATAATCAAAGAAGGAGTTTCGTCAATCCATCTAGGAATAGATGCTTCAGCTGATGGTGGAGATGTGGCCACTTGGGACTACGATGTTTCAGATAATGATGGAGCAGTAGTGGATCTTAGCGCATACTCCGGAGCTAATTCTGGAACTGCTTTAACAGGCAGGATTAGAGTTTGGGTGTATATTAATAATCTTACCCCAGTTCATGCTACAAATGGAGTGGAACTTTGGATAGGATCTAGTACAGCAAATGCTCATAAGTTCTATCTTCAGAAATCAGCTCTTACTGCGGCAACGTGGTATTGGTGGTGGATTGATCTTACAAATCCAGATGCTGTAGCAGGAACTACAGACTGGACAGCAATAGATTTGTATAGGTTAAGGATAAATGAAACAACTAGCAATAGTACTGACTTCGAATTTTATGTTGATGAAATGGCTACGGAAGTCGGGAATCATAAAAATATTGCAGTAGGAGTTAACATAGATGCTACTGGTGCAGCTACTCAGTTTGCACTTGATAATGCAAAAGTAACAAAGTATGGTGATGTAAGAATTAGCGGAGCTGATAGCCATTGGGAACAGGATGTAACAGTTACTTGTTTGCCAAAGGATTTCTATTGGGATTATTTAGACTAGGTGTTTTAATGATTGAGGAAGTGAAGAAAAAGAAAATAAGGGAAAGGGCTATGGGAACGGTTGGTTTCACAGTTGCAGGATTTCCAGTTGAAATGTGGAAAGATTGGGAGAATGATTGCAAAAGAAACTTTGGAGATTGCAGATGGATTAAAATGTGGAATGACCACTTAAGGGCTAAGGATAATGAATTCAGGCAATTTGTTCTTAAGAAAATTAAGGAACTCGAAACCAGAATAGAAGTTCTTTCCCAAGATTCCTCAAAGTCCAATGAGCAAGAAGTTGGAACTATGAGTGGGAATACAGTAAAATCCGAGGAGGCATAGTATGCCGTTTGGAGGATTCGAATCGTTTGATGATTGTGTAAAAAAGCAATTAGTAAAACATAAAGGCCAGAAAGGTTTTGGCACTGAGAATGCTCGTAAAATATGTGGGGCAATCCAAGCCAGAGTTGAGAAAGGTAAAAAGAAATGACGAAAGTCGGAGGTGTTGAAATGAGTGTTAGTCCATTTAGAGGATTAAAAGATAAGACCCATGAATTAATAATAAACGGAGTTACTATCAAAGTAAAGCCAAAAGTTGAGGACATAGAGATGTTTATCACCATGAAGAAAGAGATGACTGGTGAAGACGCTAAGAAAATTACTGCTGTTCTAAAACAAATTATATCTAGAGCTAACCCAGAGGAAGATAAAGAAGACATAGAAGTCTTTATCATGGAAAATTATGGTGATTTGGTTTCAGAATTAACTATTCTTTTTGGGTTCACAACAAGAGAACAAGTGGAGAAGCTTAAGACTGAAGTAAAAAAAAAAGCGGAAGAAGACTCTCTAAGCAAGCCCGAATGAAGAGATTCATGGGAAGACTTACTAAGGAAGTAATGGAAGAGGACCTTGACATAAATATGACAAGGTGGGTATTAACAGTATCAGAAAGATTTGGTTGGAATGTTGATTATATTATGGACATGGGGATTACCCAGTTTAACCAGGCAAAGAATTTTTTGATATATCTAGCAGAAGAGGAAAAGAAAGAATATGAAAAGTCACAGAGTAAGGGGAAGTCAATGACATTTAGGTGATTAGTTGGCAATAAATGTTGAGGAATTATTATTCAAAGTTAGGGCTGATGTTTCAGATTTCGTTGGCAAAATGACTAGAACTAGAAGAGAAATAGATAATGTTAGAGCTGCCACTTCTAAGATCGGGAGAAACTTTGTTAGTTTTAGTTCTGTTATGAGTATGCCTTTGGATAAGTTCAAGGAAATGAATGTGGCTATGGGGACAACTTCTGATGAGTTTGGTAGAATGGCTTCTAAGGGGCAGGTCTCTGCAGAGTTGCTTTCGAATGTAGGACTCACTATAGGAAAAAACAATCAGTTTTTTCAGGAGGGTAGAAAGGGGGCACTGAAAAATGCAGATGCTTTAGATGTATTTAGACAAGGATATTCTAATACAGGGGCTAAAGTTGCTAATCAGACAAGGTTGATGACACATGGATTAAGAGGATTTAGAATGGAACTTTTAGGGGTGATGTTCTTTGGCATGGCATTTAGTAGAGTTTTGCTTGGGATGTTACAGCCAGCCATGCAAGCTTCTGGTTTATTTGAACTTATAGGTGTAACGTTGCAAGTTTTATTTTTACCTATAGCATTGCTATTACTTGAAGTATTGCTTCCATTAATGGAATGGTTTATGAATCTTCCCCCTGAAATACAATTGGTGATTGGAGCTGTTACTTTATTAGCTGCGGCTTTCTTTATGATAATGATGGTTGTTGGTCAAGTTCTACTTGGGGTTGGTGGATTGATTCTATTCTTAGGCGGGGGTACTTTCTCTGCAGGGATTGTGGTAGCTGGCGGGTTAATCACTTCTTTAGTAACAGTTCTGGGAACAATCTTAATTCCCATTGGAATTATTATAGCAATATTAGCAATCCTTGCTTTGGCTTGGTTTACAAATTTTGCTGGAATTCAACAAGCAGTTGGTAAAGCAATAGAAGCCATTATAGGAATGTTTGGAGGATTATTAAAAATCATTGAAGGGGTTATGGATATAGTCTTTGGGATTTTAGAACTAGATGCAGAAAAAGTATTTGGTGGATTTGAAAAGATTGTAGATGGTGCTATTAATGGAATTATAAAGAACTTTGGAAAGTTATTGATTATTATTGTTGGCTTTGCCATAGATGCGGCAGTAGCTTTGGTTAAAATGGCATTCGATTCTTTTGTTGGAATTACTATGTGGTTCCTTAAACTTCCAGGACTTATCTTTGAAGTTGTGTTTAAGATATTAGAACACTTTGGGATACTTCCTGAAGGTTCAGGTAAGATGGCTAGGCAAATTTGGGAGAATATGGTTAATGGTTTAACTAGCGGTATTAGTGCAGTTGTTAATGCTTTTTGGAGTTTGATTCCAGAACCTTTTAGAAGCTGGCTTAAATCTGGCAAACCCTTTGGTGAAGGAATAATGGATCTTATAGGAGGGATTGGTGGGAGTATGGGTTTGCCTTTCTTTCAGCATGGAGGATTGGTAACAAAACCAACTCTTGGTGTTGTTGGAGAAGCTGGGCCAGAAGTTATTACTCCCCTTTCAAGGTTTGGGCAGACAGGTGGAGTAGGGGGATTTAGTGGAGATATTAATATAACGGTTAATGCTAGTGCAGCAAGTGGACTTACTGCTGATGAGATTGTAAGTGTTATTGAGAGAAGGTTAGGGGATGAGATAAGGAGGTTAATACGATGACAGGGAGTGCAAAAGTATATTTAGAAAAATCAGAGGTCGGGGGGCAGACAAAGCTTATGGTTACTGTGACTAAGATGGAGGAGTTTTTGGAGAATAAAATCATAAAACTTCCATATCCTGTTATTAGTCAATCAGATCAAAATTCTACTGTTCCATCAACTAAGTATAAAGATCTTAAAAGAATAAATCATGTTTATACTGTAGAGGGATTTATAACTCTGCAATCTAGTTTGGATGGGGATTCTGCTTTGGATTATTATGACAGCCTTATACGAGTTAAGGGGGCTAAAGATAAATTAACTGCAGCTCAGGCAAAGAATGCTTTGATTTATTATGTATTATATCCTTATGGAGACATAACTCTTTCTTGGAGAAGCATTGCTGCTAGTGCTTCAACTCCAGCAACAGCATTAGCTTCTCTTATGGATGCAACAGATACTGATAGAAGTGCAAATGTTGTGTTTGAAAAGGTAAGTTTTAATGATTCCCCTGCTTTAAGGAATGAATATAATTATACTGCTGGTAATGGATTCGATTACACTGAAGTTGGAAATGATAAGTTTGGCTTTGCCATGACTGTCGTTAAGGGAGTAAACTTCTAATGGCTGTAACTAAAACCTTCACTGTTGACAGCATTCTTACTGATGCCGAACAAGGGATATCTGTTTTTATTAATGGGGTTGATTATTCTAGGAATGCTGTAAATTTTAATTTCAAGGAAGTTAATAATGAGCTTTCAATATTTGAAGCTGAAATTATTGGAGTTGATTCTTCTGCAAGGGGAGCAGATGTATTGCAGGATAAAGAAATAAAATTTTTATCTAGAGGGGTTTTACTATTTAAAGGAATTTTAGAAAGACCTGATTATGAGACAGGGGAATCAGTTAATATTAAAGGATATGGATCTGGTGAATCCCTTCTTAAAAGGCAGATTGCAGATAATACTGCTGCTTCTTTAGCAACAAGTGGAATCAATAGGCCAATCTATGAGAACACTGCAGTATCCACTATAATATCTGAACAGATTGCTACTGTTGGTACTGTAACAGTAGATGGGACTGATGATGGTTCAGCTCTTGGATCTGGAACATTTAGAGGGGAACATATTAGTGTATTGGAGATGGTTGCGAATCCAGTAATGAATAAAGGTGGGGATTGGTGGTTTTCATATGGGTCTGCTCCTACTTATAATACGAATGTTTTTCATGCTGATGATGAAAGAGGGACTGGGTCTTCAGTAAAAACTTTTACAATTAGTGGAGTAAATCAAAATATTAATCTCACAAAGAATGAACAAGACTTTGAAAATCTTTGGAACTATGTTGAGGTACTAGGATATGGAGATGGGATAAATCAAAAGAGGTCTCTTAATTTTCATGCCACAGATAATAGATCCATCCTTGATGGTTCTATTAATGCAACAGATACAACCATATCATTAGTTGATGCTTCTGACTTTCCAGCATCAGGAGATGTTTGGATTGGAATGGAAAAGGTTACTTACTCTGGAAAGTCTACTAATGATTTAACCGGATGCATTAGAGGGGTTTCAGGTGGATATGATGCATATGCTCACACTGATGGGATTGAGGTTTATGATGAACAATATACTACTGCATCCCCAGAATCTGGTTCAAGTATTGACACATATGGGTTGAAACAGCACACAGTTCAGGATAAAACTGTCATAGATCAGGATACGCTTGATAGAATTGCACAACAGGTTTTATCAGAACATAGAAGTCTTGTGACTAGGATAGAATTGTATTCTAGTAATCCATATGATATATTAAGAAATATTCAAGTAGGAGATACAGTAACTATAACAGATGCAGATACTGATCTTAGTGGAGACTATATTGTTAATACTAAGATAGGTAAATCTGATACTGGATTTGAACAATGTGTTTTAGGGTGTTCCACTAAAAGACTTTCTTTAACTGAGGAACTGGGGATTTCTAGTAATCTGTCTGATGTTGAGTCTAAATTTATGCAGGGATCTACTAATATTTTTGTGGTTAATGAGACTGATAATGCTGAAACTCCAAGCGACTTAAGCATAGATGATTTTGAGGATAACTGGACAAACTGGGATAAGGTAGGTGGTACTGATGCTATTACTGCAGTTCAAAACACATCAATAGAACAAGAAGGTTCTTCTTGCATAGAACTTGGGATAGATGCTAGTGCATCTGGAGTAGATGGTGCACAATGGACAAACATTACTGACTCTTCTGATATTAGTGATTATACAGGGGTAGCTTCTGGTGCTCCTGTTAGGGGAAGACTAAAGTTTTGGATAAGATTTTCAACTACTGATTATTTATTTGGTTCTGATGCATTTACATTAAGATTGGGTAGTAGTTCTATTGATCGAGCTTCATATATAATAGATACTGCAGAATTAGTTTCAAATGCGGATGGTGCTTGGTATGCTTATTCTGTAAATTTAGCAGATTATGATTCATTAAATGGTACTCCTGATTGGACTGCTATGGATTGGGTGCAGATAAGTGTATTAGAATTGGTTAGTAACACTGATGATTTTACTCTTTACTTAGATGATCTAAGATTAGACGGGGTTGAAAGTAGTTCTGTTGGTCCAATTGAGGTTTTCTTTGAGATTCCAGCAGAAGCTGTGGCTATTAATCAACTTAAGTTAGCCTATAGAAATGAAGCACCAAGGATTTGGGTTGCTGGAAATAATTCAGAAATAACGGGAGTTCAAAGTGCAGGTGGATATTTAAATTCGACTGGGAGTGTTAGTACGACAGTTAACTTTACAACAATAGACACGTTATCTTCAGTAAATTCAGATTGTTCTGGGATGTATGTTTTTTTGTCACAGATTTTAAGGGCAAGTGGAGGTAGTCATAGTCAAGCATTAATTAGATTGTATGATGGGACTAATTATTATCCGTCATCTGATGGACTTGTAATAAGTGCCCCCGTAGGGGGGGAATACGGTGAAATGTTAATTCATATTCCTATTAATACTAATGGTAAAACAATAACAATTGAAGCTAGGTGGCAGCCAACTCAAACTGCCAATATCCAAATGAATTGGGGTTGGTGGACTGAAAGCGAACATAACCATGTTTATAATATTTCTGCAAATGATTCAGACACTGGAACAACTTATACAACTTCAGATATAAGAATTTTCACTTCAGATAATGCATCTGGTGCTCCGTCTTATACTGAAAGGACTACTGCAATTGAAACAGCACTTGGGGGTGCTTTAACTGCTACAGTGAATGGGTCTGAGACAGACATTGATCTGACTTCTTTCTTTAGTAGCACTGGCTGGAAAGCAGTTAAGTTTGTTACAAATGGGAACTCAAGACATAAGATACAAGTGTTGAGTAAAGTGTTCATCCAAGCGAAGGAGACTTAATCAAATATAAATTGGTTTAAAGTGAGTGGTTTGTATGGTAAATAATGGTAAAAGATCAGTGAGTAATGCTGTTCTTTTAGCTGCAATTGACGAAAGAACTAAGAATATGGAAGTTGTAATCTGTGATTTCAAAAAGGATTTCAAGGGTTTTAAGGATGAGATACAGGGAAATTATGTTAGGAAAGAGGAGTTTGATCCGGTAAGGAAAGTTGTGTTTGGGTTGATTGCATTTATTTTATTATCATTTGCAGGTGCTGTAGTAGCATTAATTTTTATATAAGATATATTAGGGAGAAAAACATAACCTTTATAAATTGGACTAATGTTAGGGTACCTATGGTTTCATTAATTCGGATAGGGACCTGTAATAACAAACTGATTCTTTTAAGGTGATACTATGAGTTTTGACACTATTTTAGCATCTGTGGTTTCCGGTGGTGGAATTGGAGTATTATATGGGCTTGTTGGATATGGGAATAGCTGGATGGCTGCTCATAAGAGAGGGGAATATCTTTCTTTTGATCTGGTAGACATTGGTACCACCGTTATAGTTTCAGCTCTAATAGGTGCTCTTGCATCCTTTTCTGGATTGTCAGAAGAGGCTATTGCAAATGGTGCTTTTGGAGTTGTGGCAACACAATTTATCAAGAAAATATTAAAGATTGTAACTAGATAGGGGGTGAAAGAAACATGAGTGAAAGTAAACAACCAGTAGTTCAAGATACAGTAATTGGACTTGCAATGGAAAAATTTGTCTTACTGATCTACTTTGGTCTCCTTGGGGCTGTTGCAGTAGGACTTGGAATCATAATCCTTGGAGGGAACTTTTTAGAAGTATTTCAGGGAATCCTTAGCGTGGCAGGAATTTAACTTGCCTAATTAAATAGTGGAAGGTGGGCGGGATTAATTAAATTATGAGAGGTGAATTGGTGAATACATGGACTACAGTTGGATTGATTTTTATTTGTCTCATTGTTGGAGGCATCGCTGGGTTTCTCTTTAATGGAGGGGTTCCTATTGTGATAAATCTAACTGACTCACAGGAAAACCAGATTCGAATTGATGAAGCAAGAAAGCAAAAGGAAGCAGTTAGCGAGCTTTACATAGAGCTAGATAGAAAGACAGAAGTTACAAAGGATGCTCTGGAAAATGAAAGGATGTTATTTGATAAGCTTGGTGATTTTAAATTTAGACTTGTTGACCTAGAAACTGCAATATTAGACTTGGGGTTATCAATTGAGAATCTTGATTTGAATTTGAATGAATCACTTGATGATTTCAACAAAACAGTTTCTGACCTAAATTGCCCTTTAATAGAGGATTAGAAAAAATTTTTAAAAAAAAATGGGATGACCATAAACTATGAGCTATAGTTATGGCCTCCCAGTCTAATTTTGTTGTATAAAATTAGAAGAATAATCTTTTGATTAGGAAAAGAATGATTACTATTAAGATGAATACCATTAAGGTAAAACTAATTTTCTTGGCGAAATGATATTTCTCAGATGCCAGTATCACTTTTATTGGAGTGATTGTGTGATGAGTAGTTTGATTACATACATTTGCATTGGGATCCATGCTACTACTACTAGTAGTTCTAATAGTGATATTGCCTGATTTGGTTCTCTTAATGTTATTATTGCTTGTGGGTGTAGGAATACTATTCCTGCGAATGTTCCCATTAGCAGAACTGCTGCTGTTGTTATTGATAGTCACACAACCAGAATTGCTAATTTTGGTTTGTTTTTCATTTTTGTCCATCTCCATATGATACCTCCTAAGTAATAAACAATCCCGATGGGAATGCCCAGATTCAAACTGAGGTTTCTACGTCCCAAACGTAGAGTAATGGATCAAGCTATACTACATCCCCCGATTAGCCTCGAAGAGATTCGAACTCTCGATCTTCTGGTTCAAAGCCAGATATCCTTAACCTACTAGACCACGAGGCTATACGCCTCAGCCGAGAATCGAACTCGGATCTTCAGCTTGACAAGCTGACATCATACCACTAGACCACAGAAGCATAAGGACACTCAGAATCGAACTGAGGTCTTCAGTTTTGGAGACTGTTATGCTACCATTAACACCATGCCCTCCAAGTGTGGAGTGGAAGGGAATTGCACCCTTAGCCTTCTGTGTGCAAAACAGTTGTTCTACTGTTGGAACTACCACCCCTTAAATGGTGTAGGACTTCCGGAGTTGGCTCGAAGTGCACTTCTTACCAGCCGTTGGGTTATTACATCCTACAGTCTAAGCCAACGACCAGGATTGAACTGACAATCTTTTCCTTACAAGGGAATTGCTCTACCGTTGAGCTACGCTGGCAAGTGCGATCCAAGAGAATCGAACTCCTACTAACTGGTTGGAAACCAGTTGTCATACCATTAGACCAGAATCGCTATTATTCTTTTCCTTTTTACTTTTTATAAACAAAGTATAATAAGGGCATTCATAGCAAGTGGCATAGGCAGGGAGTTGCATCTTCAATTTCTTTAGATTCTTTCTGATGCTTTCACAGGATAGGTATTCCCCAAAGTTTTCTTCCAAAAGGTCTACCATAAATTGCAAGATCTTTAAGCTTTTGATTCTGAGTCCATGATTGTTTAAGGGACACTTCTCTAAAATGAACATGCCGTTCTTGGTGGTGTAATATTCACGCCTCATGTCATTAAATTTGTTATACAAAGAAACCCTTATTTGCGGGTTGTTTGGCCACCAGCCAATGAAGTCCCCCTTATCTACTTTTGTCTCTCTGAGAAAAGGATCGTATCTTTCCATAGTAGTTCACCTTAAATATAATAATAGGAGTAGGAGATACATATATAATTTTCATCTAGTGCGTCTATTACTTTTTCTGCTATGGATAACTTTTTTTGTGGTATATGTTTCCCCAAGGAAGTGCATTGTTTCATATTCAAAATCTCCATCAAGTGCATCCAGTACGTC
>SDBV01001738.1_pt1 | contig 32613 bp, 51 predicted proteins | sample 2277081 | NCBI WGS metagenome assembly SDBV01 (sample SAMN10402039, study PRJNA504765) | marine sediment metagenome | isolation source: marine sediment core GS10_PC15, 223 cmbsf | place: Arctic Ocean: Southern Knipovich Ridge | collected 2010 | reverse complement strand
GATAGAAGGTGTTTGGAAAGGAGATGGGTGTTATTGGAAGGGTAAAGCAAAATATGGTACGTTTGAATTACAAATGGTTTCTAGAACTTTAATTAATCAATTACATAACCTTTTAATAACTGAAGGATTTGTTCCAACATTAAGTGTAAGTAAAAATATAAAAGATTGTATAATTGGTGGAATAAAATATAAATCAAGAGATGTTTGGTATCTAATCATAAATGGTTATCAAGGTTTTGGTAAATATATTAATATTAAAGAAGATAAACGTAAAAAAATAAAATTTAGAATATACAAAGGTAGAGATTATATTTATTATCCAATTATGAATATTAAAAGAAAAAAATATGATGGTTTGGTTTATGATTTAACTATAGAAAAAGAACATAATTATATAACGCATTTTTTAGTCAAAAATTCAGGAGAGGGTTTCGGCGTCCCCATCATAGAGGCTATGTCTTGTAAAGTTCCTGTCGTGGTTACAGATTATACCACAACGAAAGAACTAGTTATAGATAATGGTAAATGTGGTGAAGCAGTAAAGTTAGTCACTGAGGTTACTGGTAGTTGGGTTGTTGATAGAGGAATAATGGATATAAAAGATTGTGTTGAAAAAATACAAAAATTGTATAAAAATGATAATTTGAGAAAAAAGTATGGTGAGGTAGGTAGAAAGAAAGTAGAACAGTTTTATGATTGGAGGATAGTTATTCAAATGTGGGATGATTTATTTAGGAGGTATAAAAATGGGAGATAAAAAAGATGAATTATGTTATATATTTAGAAGAGAAACAGAATCTGTTCCTGGTAGTGGAATAATAAAAGAAAAACAATTAACAGTACAAGGTAAATCATTGGAAGAAGTTGAAGAAATATATAATAAACATATGAAGAATGTATTTAAAGATGAATAAAAAAATATTACTACTTGGTGGAGATGGGTATATCGGATTCCCTCTAGGAGTATTTCTAGCCAAACAAAATGATAATGATGTTATATTAGTTGATAACTTTACAAGACGAAATTTGGTTAGAGAAGTACAAAGTGACAGTCTAACAGATATAAAGTCAATGTCAGAAAGACTAAAAGCATATACAGATATTTATGAAAAAGATAATTTAAAATTTGAATCTATAAATATTAAGAACAAAGAAGCATTATTTTTTATTTTAGAATCATATAAACCAGAAGTTATAATTAATCTGGCTCAAATGCCAAGTGCTCCTTATAGTATGAAATCTGCTGAAAAGGCAGTATGGACAACAGAAAATAATATGGTTGGTAACTTAAATCTATTATGGGGAATGAAAAAACATTGTCCTAACGCTCATTTAATTAAGATGGGAACGATGGGAGAATTTGGAACTCCGAATATTGCTATCCCAGAAGGTTTTATTGATATAGAATACAAAGGTAGAAAGGATACTTTACCATTTCCAAAACAGGCTGGGTCATTCTACCATTGGGCAAAGTGTTTTGAAAGTCAGCATTGTATGTTTACTAGTAAAATATGGGGTTTGAAAATTACAGATATGATGCAGGGAGTCGTTTATGGTATTCATACAAACGAAACAGAAAAAGATGAACGATTAATTACCAGATTTGATTATGATGCTGTATTTGGAACAGCAATTAATAGGTTTGTTATTCAGGCTATGTTAAATTTTCCATTGACAGTTTATGGAACAGGTGGTCAAACAAGAGGATTTATCAACTTAAAAGATAGTTTAAAATGTTTTGAATTATATATCAACAATCCACCAAAAGAAAGCGAATATAGAGTGTTTAATCAAATAGCTGAATGTGATAAAAGTATATTACAGTTAGCAGAAATGATAGCAAAAGTTGGTAGAGAAAAAGGTTATTTCAGTGATTTTGAACATATTGTCAATCCAAGAATAGAAAAAGAAGAACATTATTATAAAGTTGAAAAAAGTAAACTAAAAAAATTAGGTTTCAAACCATTAGATATGAAAAAAGAGATTAAAAGGATGTTCGAAGACTTGAAACCTCATCTCAATAATGTAAAAACAGATGTTATTAGACCAAAAATAAGATGGAGGTAAAAATGTTATTATCAGAGTATATTAAAAAAGTTTTAGGAGCAATGGAAAAAGGTGTTGAAGAAACAGAGTTTGAAATTTGTCTCATAACTCATCCAGAAGATGTAGGTAATATATATGTATCAAAACATGAAACACCAAACAAAATTAAATTTAAAGTTAAAAAGAAAAAATGAAATGGATGATAGTTGATGAAGAGATTATAAAGTGTATTAAAGAAATAAAAGCCATATTGAATAAATACCGATTTCCACAAATATTAGAAACAGCAATATTAGAAGATTTAAAAATGGGATTATGGCACGAGGTTAGAAAGAAATGATACCATTTGCAAAGGTTGAAATACCAAAAAGTGTAATAAGTAAATGCATTGATGTTTTAGATAGTGGTAATATTAGTAATGGTGAATATGTAAAAGAATTTGAAGAACTAATATCAAAAATATCTAAAACAGATTATGCGGTATGTACCAATTCAGGAACATCAGCCTTAATGATATCATCTAAATATGTTTTAAAAGGACAGGTAGGAACACAAAGTTATACATGGGTATCACCAAAAGAAGTTATTTTGAGATATGGTTTTGTACCTATTTGGTTAGATGTTGATATTGGAACGTGGGTAGTTGAAAAATCAAATTTAGAAATGGCTGATAGTTATCTACTGACAGATACTTTTGGCAATAAAACTAATGTGACAACACGAAAACCAACTTTAATAGATTGTGCTCATAGTTTTGGATTACCATTTAACCAAAAATATCAGGCAGGTATATTTAGTTTTGCTCCTGCTAAAACATTTACAGCAGGAGAAGGTGGAGCTATTATAACCAACGATAAAAAATTATACAAACAATTAAAAGAAGAAGTTAAATGGGCTGGAAGAATGCAAGAGATTAATGCTATTATAGGGTTACATAATGCAAAACAATACAAGAAAACTTTAAAACAAAAGAAAAAAATATTTGATTATTATAAATTAAAGTTAGCTGGTTATTTTGACTTTCAGAAAATAAAAAAATCAAATTATAATGTTGTTGGATGTTATACTTGTCCTACAAATTCATTTTCCTTAATAAAAAAACTAAAAAATAAAATAGAATTAAAGAAACGATATATAGTTGAACATAATTTAAATATTTCAAATCAACTATATAAAGAAAATATTTGTTTACCATCTTACCCAAATGTTGATTATAAAAAAGTAACAGAATTATTATTGGAGGTATTAGAATGACTGAAAAAAAATTAAAAACTTTAAAGGATATAGAAAGAATAACATTAGTATTAGATACTGGAGTAACTAGAGAAAGTAATTTTGAAGAAGGATTTTTGATTAGCAAGTCAGAAGACTTAAGAGAAGAACAAATTAAATGGATTAAAGAAACTCATAAATTATGGGTTACTGATTCCCATACTAACAATTCACATTTTGTTTTAGAAATGTGGATGGAATCCCTTAATATAACAGATGAGGATTTAAAATGAATATTTTAATTACAGGTGGTTGTGGTTATATTGGAAATAAATTACTTGATTTATATATTGATAGTGCTCTTATAAATTATAATATTACTGTTCTAGATAATAGATTCATACCACAAATAATAATACGAAGTAAAGAAAATGATAGAAGAATTAAAATTATCCAAGGTGATATTAGAGATAAAGAACTGGTTAAAAAATTAGTAAAAGATAAAGATATAATATATCATTTAGCCTCAAAAACAGGAACTAAATCCAACCCAAAAAGTGAACAGGAAGTTAATGATATAAATGTTAATGGTTCAAAAAATATTATAGAAACTATGCCAAAAGAATGTAAATTTATATTTGCATCTACTGGCAATGTTTTCGGTGGTAAAGATATAATTAATACTACAGAAAAAGATGAACCAAAACCTTTATTTGTTTATGCTAAAACAAAAGTAGCTATTGAAAATTATTTAAAAGAAAAAAATTGCAATTATGTTATTTGCAGATTTGGTGCAAATTATGGATATGGTAATGAAATGAGAATGAATTTAGTTGGTAACATATTTGCAAAACTTACTGCTCAAAATGGAACTATAAAATTATATGGTGGTGGTAACAATATTAGACCATTAACTTATGTTGGTGATTCAGCAAGAGTGTTAAAACATCTGGGCGAAAATCCTTTATTTAATAAAGAGATTTTTCATTGTAATGGTGAAAATAAAACAATAAAAGAAATAGCTGAGACTTGTAAAGGGATAAATAAAAAAATAAAAATTAAGAAAACAAATGATGAGGTTCCTTTTGGAAGTTATGGTATGGATAATAAAAAACTGTTAAGAACAGGTTTTAAATTTGAAAGTAATATTGAGAAGGAAATAAAAAATATGTATGAGATGTGGAGGTCTTAAATATGGATAAGTTAAAAACTTTAAAAGATATTCAATTTTTATTCGGTTCACATTGTCTTCCTATGGAATTGAGACAAGAAGCAATCAAATATATAAAAGCAATACAAAGTGGAAGTGGAGTATATAGAGAAAACTTTCCTGAAACAATGAAGGGAAGTATAGTAAAAGATTTATGGGATAGTAATGACAAATTTGGTATTGGAATAGAATATGGTTATATTATTGGTTTAATGACTTACTTAAATATTACAGAAGAAGATTTAAAATGCTAAGGAAAATGTTTAAAATATATGAAGGTTCATGGTTTAAAACAATACCAAACACTAAAAATAAACATGGAGATATTTATACTCATTCCGTTATTATGTGTGAACTTAAATTAGAAAATAATGTTCACATTTCAGCAAATGTTACAATGGTTGGTAAAGGTACAGTTTATATTGGTGATGGAAGTACAATAGCACCTGGAGTTGTAATATATACGTCTATGCCAAATTTAAAAACAGGTTCAACAAACAAATATGTCAAAGGTCATATACCTATTATAGGAGATGTTAAAATAGATAAAAATGTTTTTATTGGAGCAAACTCAGTTATAGGATGTGGAACTATTATTAAAGATAATGTACGAATTCCACCATTATCAAATATTAAACCTTTTTCAATAATAGGTAAAAATATAAGGAAAATTTAAAAATGGTTGAAAAAGAAAAAAAAGAAAAATTAAAACATAGAAGAGAATTGGCTCTTGATGAATTTATAAAAATCATAGGTGAAAATAATATAAAAAACTGTAATGTATTAGATATTGGTTGTGGCGATAATTATAATAAAAAACCAATGGAAAAAATGGGTTTTCATTGGATTGGTTTAGACCCAATTCATCAAAAAAATGTTAGTATTAAAAGTAAAATGGAAGATATTCCAATACATAGCGGTATGACATCAGTAGTTTTTTGTAGTCATGCATTTGAACATACAACTAATCCATTACAGACATTAAAAGAATTTAAAAGAATTTTAAAACCTCAAGGTTTACTATTTATGGTTGCACCATATCCTACAACTCATCAAATTTTTACAATGGATAAAACTCATTATTTTGTTTTAAATCCAGACCAATTATCATCTATTATCCAAAAATCTGGTTTCACAATAATTAAATCTTATATAATGAAAGATGAAGAACAATTTGATAATATAATAATAGCAGCAATATGTAATTAAAAATGAGAACATTATCGGTAGCTTTAATAGTTGGGAATGAGAAAGAATTCATTAAGGAGTGTTTACTTTCAGTTAAAGATTTTGCTGATGAAATTGTGATTATACTTGATGATAAATCAAATGATGGAACAGAAGAAATAATTAAATCTATGAATTTAAAAAACTTAAAACTAATAAAAAGAAAATGGGAAATGGCAAAAACAAAACAATATGCCTATGAACAATGCACCAAAGATTGGGTTTTGTGTTTAGATGGTGATGAGGTATTAAGTGATAATGGTCACATTCTAAAAGATTTTATTGAACTTTCTGAAAAAAATAATGTGAATTCAGTAGATATAAGAAGCCATCACCTTATGTATAATTTTGGTTGGGAAGATTGTTTAAAAGATAAACATTTCCATTCACGTCGATTTTTTAAAAATGATAAAAACATATTTAAAATTGTTGGAAAAAATCATGCAATGTTGGTTGGTGGTAGTGAAGAACAACATCGTTTTATAGATATTGTTCACATATTTCATTTTGGTTATATTAAACATATGAATAAAATCTTAGAAAAATATAATATGGATATGGAAATACAACAAGTACATACACCAAAATTTTTAAATGACTGGTTTTGTGCTCACATATTTGGTAATTATCCAATTAAAACATTTAACCCTATTGATTTCCCACCTTTACTTAAGAAAAAATTTTGTATTGAAAAAAATGGTAACGATTAGTATATGTTTAACAATAAGGAATGAGAGAGAATTTATTAAGGAATGTATTTTATCAGCTATGCCTATTGCTGATGAGTATATTATTATAATAGATGATAGAGAAAATGATGGAACAGAAAAAATTGTTAGAGAAATTAGTAAAACAACAAAAATTCCGTTCCATATAGAAAGAAGAAAACAAAAATATAATACTGACCAGAAACAATATGGATTAAAAAAATGTAGTAAAGAATGGATTTTGTTTTTAGATGGTGACGAAATATTATCAGAAAAATGTCATATTTTAAAAGACTTTATTGAAAAAAATAAAAAGATAAAAGCATATAGTTTTAGGGGTCATCATTTTATCTATCATTTATGTTATGAAGATTCAACAGAAGAAAGACATTATTGGTCTGGTAGATTAGTAAAAAACTCTGATAAATTAAATTTTATAGGAAAAAATCATCCTTTAATAGGCGGTTTTGAATATCCATTAATGAAATTAGATACTATTGAAATATTTCATATGGGTTATGTTAAACAATTACAAAAAATAATGGAAAAATACGAAAGAGATATGAAAATAAAACAAATACATGACCAAAAATTTTTAGATTGGTGGAAAGACTCACACATTTTTGGTAAGTACCCAATAAAAACTTTTGATATATCACAATTACCAAAAAGTATAAAGAAAAAATATCATATGTATAAATTTATGGAGTATCATCAAATTATATCAAAGGATAAAAATGAACAAAAAACAAGAAGCCAGTTATTTCAAAGAGAGAATGAAGTTAGAAGGTAAACACTTTGTTATGATAACTCAATGGCTCACAATAAAAGATAATCCAAAACCATCATTTTTAGATTTAGGTTGTGGTATTGGTCATCTTGGTTATGTTATCAACTATTTGAAGTTAGAATATAAAGGTATAGATATTAGCAATTACGCTATTGAAAATACACCATATAAAATGTTATCTATACAACAAGGAGATATTACGAAAAAAATAAATTTTTCAAAAAAATATGATATTGTATTGGTGGTTGATATTCTTGAACATCTTGAATACAAAGATTTAAATATTTGTTTAAAACATATTTCAACATATGGTAATAAATACATTTTTTCCATACCATATATTTTACTAAATATAATTAATACTGATTTACATGATGATGAAACACATATAATTAAAGAAACCAAACAATGGTGGTTAGAAAAATTACAAAAATATTTTACAATAAAAGATACTCCTAAAGATTGGATTTATTCAAGTCAACTATTGATAGGTGAACCAATTAAAAATGTCAAGAACTGCAAGTAAAAAATATCTTTTGACAGAACATCCTAGACTGTTTTGTCCAAAATGTAAAACACATCTAAGAATAACAAACTTACAAAAAAAATATTGGTGTACTGAATGTTATGAATATGTTCCTGAAGTAGTATTTTATGAGGGAATGATTAAGGGGATAGAATGAAACGAATTACAATTCATTTGACGACAAAGGATAGACACTCGGAACTTTATGGTTGTTTAATTAGTTTAAGAAATCAGAAATTCAAAGATTGGGATTTGATTTTATTGGATGAGAGTAAAACACCAATAACTCAATGTTACTTTCTTAATTATATTATAAATAGAATAAAACTAGATGGTCACAAAGTAAAGTTGATAAGAAACGATATGAGTCAGGGAGTTTGTTGGGCAAGGAATAAGCTCATTGAGGAAGATTCATATGGTAACCCTTTATCTTTTAGATGTGATGACGATGTCATCCTTGAAAAAGATTATATTGGAAAATTATTAGAGGTTATAGATAAAGGTTTCGATATGTCTAGTGGTTGTATTCCTCTTTTGGGTCAACCTGAATTAATTAGAGAAAATAAGTTTGTTAAACCAATGATTTGTTTGCATAAATTAGATAATGAAGGAAACATAATTGTAAGGAACGATGATTTGGGATTTTGTTATTTAGAAAAAGAAATCTTACCTTGTATGCAATTTAGGACAAATGTTTTAGCTAAAAGTAAAATTTTTAAAGAAATAAAGTATCCTTCTGTATTAACGCAAACTGGTTTCAGAGAAGAGCTTTGGATAAGTTTTCAAGCGATTATCCGAGGATATAAAATCGGAGCACACACTGGAGCTATTTGTTTTCACCTTTCCACACCCTCTGGAGGCGTTAGACCTAATGACCCAAATCAATATGTTCAGAATGTTCAATTAGATGAAGAAACCACAAATAAATGGGTTAAAGAACAATATAAAAAATATGGAAATTTTTTGGAGAAATATTATGACAAATTTATGTAAGTGTGGATGTGGAGAAAAAGTAAGATTAGAGTTTCATAAATATATACATGGACATAATAATAGAGGAAAACCTAATTTAAAAATGAGAGGAAGAATACCTCATAATAAAGGAAAGACAAAATATAATTATGAACCATTAAAAAGAGTAAGTGAAAAGTCAAGAAAAAATAGTTCATCTAAAAAAATAGAAGTAAGAAATAAAATTAAAAATACATTAAAAAGAAAATATGCAAATGGTGAATTAAAATCACCAATGAAAGATAAACATCATACTGAAAAATCAACTTTAAAAACATCTAATTCAATTAAAGCATTATGGAGAGACCCAAATTCTATATATAATTCAAAAGAATATAGAAATAAATTAAGTAAAGCATTTAGTTTAGAAAAAAATCCAAGATGGTTGGATGGAAAATCTTTTGAAGAATATGATTTAAATTTTAATAATAAATTTAAAGAAATAATAAGAAGAAAAAATAATTATAGATGTAGATTGTGTAATATACAACAAAATAAATTATTTACAAAAGATTGGAAAAAAAGAATTATAAATTATAAATTACATATTCATCATATTAACTATAATAAAAGTGATTGTAGAATTATAAATTTAATTTCTCTTTGCCATCCTTGTCATATGAAAACAAATCATAATAGAAATTATTGGATTTCTTTTTTTACATCATTATTAAAAATAAATAATGAGGTATTATTATGCAAAAATTAAATATTATAGGTTCAATTTTCGGTAGTAGCGGATATGATAGTCATACTAGACAATTATCAAATGCATTATTTGATGAAGGTGTTGATGTGAGAATTCAAACACCAATGCCTGTTGATTGGGTTAGATGGGTTTCAGATAATGAATTAAAAATGATAAAAAAAAAACCAGATGAAAACAGAACTTCTATTTTTGTTGGTTTACCATCAACCATTCCACTTATTACAGCTGAAAATCCAAAAAAACTTTATTCTTATATAATTCGGGAAGGTGAAGTATGCCCTCTTTATTGGCTTAAACACCTTTCAAACCTACGGTCAGACACACAGATAACGGGTATTCTAGTACCTTCTCACCATACATATACATCTATACTCAATACTATAGAAAAAGCCCGTAAAACAGGGTTTATGAAAGAATTATATAATTTAGATAAGATTAAGGACAAAATTCATATAATTCCTCATGGTGTTAATACAAAATTATTCAAGCCAAAACCAGAAAAACAAGAAAAAATATTCACGTTTATTAGCAATAAAGGTTGGTCATCCGGTTTGGAAGATAGAGGAGGAATCCAATATGCTCTAAAAGCATTCTATAAGGAATTTGATGTTGAAGAGAAAGTACAGATTATAGCTAAAATAAATCCAGTCTATAATCAACCTAATTGGAATTTAAATAATGAAATGGCAAATTTAGGTATTACAGATAAATGTAATATTAAAATAAATGCAGATAATATTATGTTTGACAAACTGCCTGATTTATATAATAAAGGACATTGTTTTGTATCAGCAACAAGAGGAGATGCATTTAATTTGCCTTGCGCCGAAGCTATGGCTTGTGGATTACCAGTAATTACAACTGCATACGGAGGACAAATTGATTATTGTAATAATGACAACAGTTGGTTAGTAGATTATAAACTAAATGATGTTACATGGGACATACAATATGAAGGTAGTAAATGGGCAACACCCAATATATTAGATTTGAGAAAAAAAATGAGATACACTTTTGAAAATCAAAATGAAGTAAAAAAGAAAGGTGAACAGGCATTAAAAGATATACAGAAATGGACATGGGAAAATTCTGCAAAAAAATTATTAAAACTTCTTAATGTGAGTCTGAAAAGGGAATTATAAATATTTCGTTACTTTTAGTCTTAAATATTTGAACTTTCATTTTTAATACATATTGTGATTATCTGCAAAATAAGTAAGAATGTTTCCTTTGGATTTCATCTGGTCAAGAACTGTCCTGTGAAGTTTGCTCCTCTTTATTCCACTTGGAGTATTTTCAAGAAGTTCGTCATTCATGGGTCTTTCTAATGTCTTTTTATCAACAGGTTTTTCTATTATTTCTTCTTCATTTCCATTAATTCCATCAGGAGGTATGTCTGTATAACATACTAATTTGGGTAATTCTGGAAATCCAAGACAATAAGCAATAGGGTAGGTAGAAATCGAAATTGTAACAGCGCCTTCTTTACTTGGTTGTGTATTAGGGCTAATTGGATATTGGGCAATAAGATAAAATCCTTCAAAAGAAAATCTCCTATTGTAAAACAAACCATTATCAGTTTTGTAAATATAATGGTCACTCATATCTATTTCTTTTGGAAGTCCTTGTGTATTTAACTTGCCCTCCAAAGTATTAAGCAACACATCTGTAGATTCTGCTCTGGAAGGAGAATTCAATGCACCAAGTCCAATTCCTACCATAAACAAATATGGTATTACTTTTTTCATAAATACTCACCTTATCGGTTTTTACTTTATGAAAAATCTATATAATCAAAAAAACTTTGATGCTACCAAAAGTGCTAACATTAAAGTAAGTACAGTAAAAAATGTTCTTTTATCAACTTTCTTATCTAATTTATCATATATTTTATCTACTGTATCATAGACTTTATCTATTTTACCAATTAAATACCACGTCATATCTTTTTGTGTAAAAACACAATTACCGTTTTTACCTTTTACTTCATCAATTACCTCTTTCATCATTTTAACTGAATAATTTGTAGTTACTATCTTTTTTGATGAATTTTTTATCAACTATTGAACATACTTTGTTGTATCCCCAAATTAATCCTACATAAACAAAAGTTCCAGTTGCTGCGTCTGGTGTCAATTCAACATTAAACAAAGTTTTTGCACCCCATACAGTCAAAACTGCTGCTATACCATAAGCAATATCTTCTAAACCTTTTTTCCAATTCCAACTTCCAGAATTTTTCTTAGAAATATAACCCATAAGATTCTTACTAATTACTCCATAAATTGCTTCCATTAACATTTTTTTATCCCTCCTAGATAGCTATTATATCTACATTCACTTCTTTATCTGTATCTCTTAACTCTTCGTGTTTATTTATTATTTCTGTCTTAATTTTAATTCTAATATAAGGAATACCATTATTATCTATTCTCATTTCTACACTATCAACTGGTATTTCCTTACCCATTTTATATATAATATTTTGTTTTTGTTTTATTTAAATATAAGTAAGTAAATTATATAAGATACTTACCACAAACAACTATATAAATAATCTCTTAATTTACAACTATATAAAACTATGTGTTTACCAACAAACAAATACTACCTAATGCTGGATTTGGATATGTTGCATCACTCTTTTCAGTAACTCTAATTATACCTTTTTTTCCAGTACTAGATAATGATGTTTTTGTTTTAAAACTACTGATAGTTTTCCACGATAAACCATCATTATTGCTAACTTCTATAAAACTTGGTCCTTGAAGAAAATCAGTATTTGGTGTACCCCTTATTTCTACAGAAGTAAAATTATTTACATTAGTAAAAGTATTTGATACCATAAGACCTGTATCACCACTTGATATTATTAATTCACCATTTGATAAACTTACACTACCTAAACTTTCAATATCATTTTCATTATCAAATGTTAAAAGAATTAATGTATTTTTCATATTATTAGGATTTTTTAAATCTTTTGTTTCTTCTTTTAATTTATGCTCAAAGTGTATAGAAGAAATATCTACCAAAACTTTGTTATTAAGTATGTTCGTTATCCATCCTTGTGTAGTTGAAAATATTTGTGTATATTGAGGTATGAAATATTGTCCTTCAATATTTGCATTTGGAACTCTACAAGGAATTCTATTTCCAGGTCTTAAAGTTGATAATGCAGAACAAGTTATACCTCCTTCTTGAGTTAAAGTACCTAAAATATTTAATTTTGATGTAACATCTTCTGAAACATCATCTAAAGTTGTACTACTTGAACTAATTATTTCTGTTTTATTCCAAGCATCAGTTGTTGTAGTTTTTGTAATTATTATAGGACAATCCTCAACTTCAGCTCCATAACTCCTAACAATATTTCTTCTTTGTAATGTATCTTTCCCAAAAGGAGAAATATTTAAAATATTTTGTCCTTGAATAACTGCTTCATTTGCATTTATTTTTCCTGTATCAGGAAATGTATGAACATCGTCATTAATATCGATATAACCATCAAATTTAACTCTTTCCAAAATATCTTTTAAAATACTTACAACAGATTGTTCTTCAAAATCTATTGTTAGTGTAGTTGTCATAGTACTATCAACATTATTAAAAGTAAAAGTATTTGGAAAAGCTGTATTTAAAACGTCTTGTAATATACTACTTGCTGATGCGTTTTTATATGATTTTGTAAATGGTTCAGTAGCCAATTCTGGATTTTTCATACCATTAATGATAGTAGTAAAACCAGTAGTAAAACCATATCTTGGTTCTTCCATTTTAGCTTCAAAAATTTGTGTTGAAGCATCAATAAAATCACCATAAAATTTAACATTATCTCCTTCATTATAAACTTCTAAATATCTTCTTGTATCGTTGTTTAAAGTTAAATTAAACATACCTAATCCATTTCTTAATGTCGACCAAGTATAATTAGCATTTAAAATATCTGAAGTAATATCTATATCATTTATTTCTATTTTTGGTTTTACTAAATATCTTAATTGTGGCAACCAAATTCTACCTGGTCTTGTTATACTTGTTCCTCTAATTGCTCTCCCTATAATTGGCATCTTAAATCAAACACCTTCCATTCGGATTTATTTTTTCATCACTATCTAACAATCCAGTTCTTACACAATCTTGACACCAACTATTGAAACAAAATACTGGGTCAAAATATATATCTTTACTTACATTACAATTCGTTAAATTGACCGAATGATATAATCTTTGTCCTGTAATATTTAAAATAGATAAATTAATTGCTACATCTTGTAAAGTTATATTATTCAAAATACTTGTATTAGACATATTCATAAATGGTCCAGCTTCTATAGTTATACAATCATCTAAACTATGGTTTAAATATTCTGCAACATAAACTCTATCATCATAAGCCCTTGTTGTTATATTAAAAATTGGATGACTTCTTGATTCGTTGGTTAAAATAATTTGACCCCATGGGTTAATCCTACTTTGATTTAACATTCCACTCACATCTGGTGTTGCACTAACAAATATATTAAAGAAATTAATTCCAAATGGATATGTAACATTAATAGGTGAATATTTAACTTGAATAGAATGGTTATCAGTACCTAACAAATGTGTAGAATTTTCCCGACTATGTACAAATATACTGAAATTTAGACTACCTCTAAAACTCAATACTATATCTCCTAACTCTAAAATACCATTCAAAAATTTAACTGTCATATTTATAATCGAATAATTTTCTATCTTACTTATATTAAAAACAACATTATTCAATCTAACAGTTGTATTGACTTCAAATACTGTAACCGTTCCTGATGTTCCTGAACCGATTATTATTGGATATTGACATGTGGTTGTAAATTGTTTACAATTCTGTTCTCTATATGTAAAAAAATCATCCACACTACCATTAACAAATTTTGGTGAGGTTGATGCATTTAATACTCCAAAATAATTCCAATCAATGTTACCATCATCTCCAAAATCAACACTTATATTTTCTAATGTTCCTTTTGTCACACTTATAGTACATTTTCTTATAACTGGTGATGAAGTATTTACACTAGAATTTAATTTTCCTCTCCAACATAATTCATTTCCTATGGTATCAAAAGTATGTTGTATTCCTAATTGAACACTTTCAAAAGTAGGATTGGTTGCATTTCCTGTATTGGTTAAGAAATAAGTTATTTCTGTTCCAGGAGGTTTATATCCAGTACAATCTAAAGTTGCTTTACTTAGATTTGTTTTGGTTACATTTACACATTGAGTTATGTTTCCTGAATGTTGATATGTTCCATTATTGGTACTTCTGTTTAACCATACTCCACTCCATTTTACTTCATACTGTCTCACACCAGCACTTGAAGAACAACCTCCACCAACACCTAAAGACCTCCTTGGAGAATGTCTAAACTTTATTTGTTTAGTGAAATCAAGTGAACTTAAATCTTTATTTCCAAGAGAAGTTCCATTTTTAAAAAGTTGCCAATTTTTATAATCCCCTGATTTTTTTATTAATGTATAATTTATTATTTCGTCTTCTGAAATATCTGAAGGATTTCCAGAACATTGACCATGATAATCTCCATCAAGTTGTACTTGAGAAGTTCCATCGGTAGCATAAAAGAAATATTGAAAATCAGCCGAGCCACAATCAACATTTAGTCCTCTACTACAACTTCCTTCTCTTGCAAAATCTATTTCTATACGACTGCTATTTCTAAAATCTGCTTCTGTTGCTGTGTAATCTAAATACATTGTACAACTACTACCAGAACCGCTTACTTCAATATAATTTCCATGTCCATCTGAGTTGTAGGATAATGTTGGAACACAAGGTGTTGAATCGTCTGCATTCCATCTTCCACTTACATTAGTTACAAAATCATCAAATATTCCAAGGGGAGCATCTGTTTTAAAAGATAAACTATCATTAAATATCTTAGCTCCATCTGTTCCATTAAAATGTTCAATATAACTAAATTCATTCTCTAAATCTATATCACTACCATTTAACATCATAGTAAAATTAATAATATCGCCTGCATTAGTTACATTTATTCTAATTGTTCCTGTTCCTCCTACAATAAAACTAACTGTTCCTTCTTCAATTACTTCAATTAAATCTACAGATGCTATTCTGAAATTATCAGTTTCTGCTATATTTCCTCTTAATTTTCCTGGTATTACAATTTCATCACCACCTATCTTATCCAAATCTATGGTTATATTACTGGGAAAATCACCACCAATATCGTGCCCAATTAAATTAATACTAAACTCAACCAATTCAGTTTTATTATCTATTTTTAGAGAAATATCATCATTAGTTCCTCCACTCATATTAAATCTTTTACTTCCATTAATTATACTATCAACAATCAATTCTGTAATATTAAAGTAATAACTCCAATTTCCTATACTGCAACTTACATTTACATCATCATCAATATCAATACAACTTTGTTGTCCTGTTGTATCTGTAATTATAGATAGATTTACAGTAGTTTCAAATTCATATTTTCTACTTTCATTTAGTCCATCTAATAATAATGTAATGTTTGATGTTGTAATGACATCAAAACTTATTTGAGAACTATTTATATTATTATAACTATCTGTGCATGTTACATTTGCAGTATGACTTCCTAAACCTGTAACAGTAGATACAAAAAATCCTTCTGTTGCATTTAAATAAGTAGCATTTGTATAAACTTGAGAATCATCAATAAATCCATTGCAACTAAAATTTACATCAACCAAATCAGTTGCATTGAAATTAAATGTGATTGTATTGTTATTTCCTAATACAAAAAACACACCATCATCAGGTGAGTCTATTGTTACTCTTGGAGGGACTGGGTCTGTTATATTTACTAAAAACTTTCCAGAAGTTGATGTTGAGTTTTCATTTCCAAGAGCATCCTTTCCTCCAATAGAAAAATTAAACAATCCAAATCTTCCTGTTTGGTTTGTTAAATTAAGAGTAATTGTATGAGTTAATCCTTCTGTATCTGCATTATCTGTTCCTTCAAAACAATCTGTCCAGTTTAAATCTCTGTTGTTATTTATGATACAAAGAGTTGCAACTTCATTTGTTTTAATGAAAAAAGTAGGTGTTGTGTCATTTGTTCTTGCTATTGTTCCAGTTTGTTTATTGTTACTACTTCCTTCAGTATAAATATCATATCCAAGTCCTCCTTCACTTGTTAAATTAATTAAAGTTATTTCTGGTGGTGTTGTGTCTGGTGGTTCAACTGCTAAATCTTCTCTGCCATCTATAACTTTAATATAACTTACCCATACATCCCAATTAGAAAAGTCTCTTGGGTCTTTTAAACTTACACAATCTACAATTCCATCTAAATCAAATCCTGTAATATTACCAACTTCAACTTTTCCATCTTCTGTTTCATTAAAATAAGTCATTTCCTCGCTTTGATTATATCTAAACCTTTTCATTGTGTAACCAGCGCCAACAACATGAAATTCTGCATTGAGAAATTTCTCTGTTGTAAAATCTGAAATCCTTTCAGGCATATATGTATTAACTGTACTATATCCAAAAACCATCCATCCATCACCACTAATACAATCATTATTAGTATGCATCATAAAATAAGGAGCAGCTCCTGTATTCATTGATGTTCCAGAATAATTCATCACAATCTCAAATTCATCAGCAACATCTTGAGCAAATGTTATATTAAATACTAATTGAGAAGAACCTGTACACAAAACAGTCCCATTGGCAGTATATTGAGTGCAACCACCCAATCCTTTTATAATAGGACAATCATCAACTTGTTTAAAATCACATTCTCCGATAATAACTCCATCATCTGTTGCAGAAACTAAACTAATTAAAGAAATCATTACAAAAATCCAAATAATAATTTTTAATTTCATTTAATCCAATAGTTTCTGCTCAAAACTTTCTTATCATTTATAAAAACAAGCAAGTTGTCCTCTACAGCTTTATAACCTAACTTCTGATAAAATTTATTTGCTGATGTTGTTTTCACTATGAATATTCCCTTAAACTTCTTATGTATTTTCTTCATTAATCTTATTCCTGCTCCTTCGTTTCTAAATTCTTTATCAACAATTAATTCATGTATGCAAAAAATGTTTCTATGAATCTCAAATACAACCACTCCTGCTATATTAGACAGACTAACAAAATGATGTTTGTTTTTCTTTATGGCTTTCTTTAGCTTAATTACTACATCTTTTGGTGGCTTGTTGTATTCCTCGTCAAGCATTTCAAAGTATCTTTCCATAGTCTGTTTATTCAAGTTTAAACACCTTCATTGAACTTGTTTTAGAAATACCTACTGGTATTATTTTAGATATATCTCTTATATCCCATTCTAAATAAGCTTCTCCAGAATTTTCAGAACAAATTGGATTATTCATATCACTTTGTCCAGCTATTTTACCGCAGATTTTAAAGCCATCTCTGTAGCATATTATACCAAGTTTATCACATTCTAATCTTTTTCCATTAACTTCAAAATCAATAGTTTCACAAACAGAATTATTAATTATCTCTGTACTACTTTTTCCAGTAAAACATTGCCGAGTTATTAATTTTGTTTCATTGACTTTAGTAACATTATTAGTATATGTATAATTATAATCACAATCTTCATAAACAGGAGATATTATGTAATCATGCTCTATATGACATTTTTCTATTTTTTTTACATCAATACCATAAAAGTAAGGGTCAAATTCATTTTTAGTAATGGTTCCACCAAACTTAATTGTATCAGTTGGGTTATTCTTAAAAACAACCAACTTAAACTCTTGTTTTTTTCCTTTATAGAATTTATTTATATACTTGTATTTAGAAGTAAGAGGAGTCTTCCAGTCAAACTCTCTATAGCCTATTCCGCAAGGATATTTCTCTCTGTCTGCTCTTAAAAGACTTCTGTATCTTCCGTCTTTTTTACAATTATAAAACTCTCTTACTTCAGGCAAAAAAACGAGATTCACCAAATCTTTATTTTGGATATAATAAGCAGAAACAGTGGTTAAAGTTATATTATAATTCCATTCACAAGGGTCTTCGTAAGACCCAAGACAAAACTTATCTCCTTCATATTCCACAGAGAAATGGTCAGAGATTACAAACCAAGATATCAAAAGAAGTAAGGTTGCTGTTCCAGAATATCCAATATATTTTGTTCTTGATGTTGCCATATTACCATTCCACCAATGTCATATTATAAACATATTGACTTAAACCTGCTGTACCTCCTACATCGTTAAAACTTAAAGTTAATATAGCATAATCACCACTCCTTAAACCATCACTATAACTATGTCTTTGTCCATCTTGAGTATTTTCTAAATTTGTTTTTGTTGTATCTTTAGTTCCATCTGTAATTTTTCCTCTTAATGTTAAAACGTGTTCAACAGCTTCAACTGCCAAAGCTGGACCTAATATTGCAACATTTTTACCGACAGTTTGTTTTATAGTCTTCTGTCTTTTTAAAACTTGTATTGTTTCGACGTTAAGTGTTATTCCGTTGAAAACTATTGCTCCATATCCCATTTTATATCCCCAAAACAGGTTTACCTAATGCTGATAATCGTTCTTGTACTTCACGTCCAATTTCCATAGCATTTTTTCCTGCTCCTTGTATTATTATTTCTACTTTATCTATTGTTGTTCCTATCGGTGAATCACCTTTAAATCCTACTATCGTATCTTCTGGATTGACATGTATAGGTGACTGACCAGGTCTTAATATAAAATCATCTACATTTTCTACTTTCTCTGATTTTTTTGTTAAAAAACTAGCAACTTGACTAATAAATCCTGAAATAATATCAATAATTTTACTAATTTTAAAATTTTTTATAGCATTAACTATTTTAGTAATTAAATCTAAAACAAAACCACCGACATTTGCTATTATATTAAATGCTACTGCTATTCCTTCAAATAAAAGTAATACTAATTTTAAAGCACCTGAATCTATAAGTATTTCAATAAACTTACCAGCATTATTTACCATTTTACCGATAGCACTACCTAAAAATTGAAAAATATCCTCAAACATTTTTCTATTATCACTGAAAAAATTAACAATTTTTTCCCATAAATTTTTAAAAAGTTCAGCATCAACTACTGATAAACCTTTTTTAAATGATGCACCCAATTTTTTAAAAAATTCTATTACTTTTGGTAAAAGATTCTCGGAAAAGTTTGTCATAAATCCTGAAAATTTTTCTAATAAAGGAAGTGCTCCCTCAAGTAATGGACCAACTATATGTTCTTTGGTTGCATCACCAACATCTCTTAAAATTAAACTAAAATTATTCATAGCTAATGTTGCTTTTGATTCTGTTGTATCTGCCATTTTACTGAACTGGTCTTCAACTAGACCTGTTGCATCACCTACTATTTTTATACTTTCTGCGACTGATTCACTTGCTTTACCTAATACTGATTGTGCAACTTGAAATGCTTCACTACTTCCTAATGCTTTTGCCATAACTTGTGAATTACCTTCAGTAGCTTCATTTAATTTTTCAATAGTGCCAACTAAACCAAATTGTTCTATAGCTTGTTGCCCAGATGTTACTCCTATTTTTTTAAATAAATCTTCCAAATCTTTAGTCGGTTTATTAAGAGAAACAAAGACTGTCCTTAACCTTTCTGCTGCAATTTCAGGTGATTTAAATACTTTTGTTAAACCAGCCATTACTCCCAATGTCTCTTCTAGAGTTGCATTCATTTCACCCGCACTACCAGCAACAATAGGTAGGGCTTGTGCTAATTGTTCCATAGTAGTTTGACCCGCTTTGACAGTAGCAGCCATAGCATCAAAAACTCTACCAGACTCACTTGTTTCTAAACCAAAAGAAATCATAGTTTTTGAACCTGCTTCTATAACTTTTGATAAATTAGCAGAACCACCTATAGCCGTCTCTGTTGCTTTTTCTAAAAATACCATTGCTTCTGTAGTATCTGTTATACCTGCAGATATTGTTTGATACAAACCTTCTGATAATTGTAATTGGGCATTTTGTAATGGAAGAGTTTTTATTAATCTATCCATTTCTTTTCCAAAAACTTCAGTTGCATCTGCTCCTGATTCCATTAATGTAGAAACATTAGCCATAGCTGTTTCATAATCATTTGCTATACCAACACCTTTAAACATAGCAGTACCAAGAGCACCTACCGCTACAGCAGCAACTCCTAAACCAACTTTTGCTACTTTACCTAATACATTAAAAGTCTTACCTAATTTACTTGCCCTTCCTTCTATTCCTTTAGCAACATTAGAAAATCTATCTACTCCTCTAATAATAACACTAATAACTGCTCCACCAGCAACACCACCTAAAAAACCTCCACCAACCATTTATCTTCTCCTTCGTACTGCCCTTTGTCTATTTCGTTTTTGAGCATTACGAGTTTGTCTTTGTTCTTCTTTCTTGTTTAAATTATGTCCTTTAATTAATGCTTTTATTTCTCCATATGTTAATCCCGGTATTGTCATTGCAATATACCCCTTAGTATGAAGAAAATCAAATAGTTTTTGTTCTTTATGGCTAGGTCCAGATAATTCATCTGGTATTTCTTCACTTACTTTTTTTTTAACTCTTCTTCTAATATTTTTAAATTTTGTTCCTGAGCTAATCTTATTTCTTCGTCACTCAAACCACCAGCTTTCAATATTAATTTAGCTAGTTCTCTTTTGCTTCTCAAGGGTAAATCTTTTATTTGTTCAATAGACAATTTAGGTTCAACCAAAAAATCCTCAACTAACTTATCGTCACTATCATCAGTTCCAGCCATTTTACTTATATCTCCTTTTCTAATAGGTAGAACTTTTACTGTTCCGGCAAACATTTTACTATCAACTTCAACCGGTAATAATTTACCATCAGCATCTCTACACATTAAAGCATTTTTATCTACTACCATATTTACCTACCTCCATTAATTATTTTTATGCGCCTGACCATGCATTATATAATTGTATTGAGTCTTTTGCATTTACAGAACATTTTGTTGGAACTATTGTTATAGATTGTTCATTAACACCTTCCATTGGTGACGGTGCATCCATTGATGTTATATTACATCCACTCATAATTATATAAGCAAATCTGTTAGAATTGTCCAAAATTTCTAACATTACATTAAATGGACTACCACCAATAAAATGCTTGTCATATAATGTTTTTGTCTTAGCACTAGTTCCATGCAATGTCACATTAAACTCATAATCTCTATTTTCTGGTATTGGAATTGATACTTCCCTACTACCATTCAAATAATGTGGTGCATTTATATTGTTATTGACAGACCAACTGAAATCTAACATCTCATCAAATGTTGTTCCAGATGGTATCTCCAATGAACAATCACTCCACATATATGGTCTTGTAGTTGCTTCAGTCAATGTTCTTACTGTTCCAGACGAATATACCATTGTTTGTGCAATATAGTTAATATCCATAGACAATGGTTCACCTTGAGTTCCTGCCAATGTTAAACTATCTACCATACAACCACCAAATGACCTTACAAAATTCAATCCAGTTACATTAAATTGTTGTGCATCTTCCAATGCAAACGATATAAATGGATTTAATGTACCAGATGTCATTGAATTTGACAGAACTGGTGATTGTTCTCTTATTGTATGTGTAGATGGAACTGGACTACCTGTATCCTTACAACTTCCTAAAGCAAACAACATAAATTTCCAATCTTGCGGAAACATTGTTATAGTACCAGGAAAATCTAAAGGTCCATCAATAAACTGACCAACATTTCTGTCACCTGCTCCTAAAAATCTTGCAGTAATTACATTTGGATTTTCATCTGCTGTATGGTCTTGGACTAATCCTAACCATTGTCCTCCTGTATCGAATGCTGCGTTGTATGTACCACTCTCGTATCGGAACGCTACTTGATTTTTTGCGCTATGAAATCTTCCCACGGTAACCACCTCCAATGGTTAATATTATTTTTTGTTTTCTTATTTTATTTTCTGCTTTCATATGACATTTACGACATAATGAAATTAAATTACTTAATGAATTGTCTTTACTTTCTAAAAAAGGAATTTTATGATGTATATCTAAACTTTTTCCTATTACACCACAATCTTGACAGGTAAAGTAATCTCTCAAATAAACTACATATCTTATTTTATCCCAATCATCTCCATATCTTCCTGGTGATAAAAATTTACTTCTTCCATCAATATAATTTCCTGGTCTTCTTCCTTTATTATTTAATCCCATACATTTCTCATCACAAAATTTTGTTTTACTTTCTTTTATAACCTTCATTATTTTATTACAATAAAAACAATTTCTTTCTATTCTTTCTTTTTTATTCCATATTACTAACTCGCCTGTTTTATATTTATTTTTTAAAGTAATACCAGATTGTATATTATCTTGCATTTTTCCTTTACATACATTACCACAATATTTTCTATCTTTATATCCAACAAACTTATTTTTACACCAAGGACAAATATGTTCAACTGTTGTTCTTCTACTTATTCTATTACAACTAATGGAACAATGCTTTTTTTTACTATTTATACTAACATTAAATATATTATTACATTCTGGACATTTCCTATTTTCCCATTCAGACCTATTATATCCTTTATGTCCTATCTTAAAACCGTTTCTACTATTTGGATTTAAACCAATACCATGTTCTAAAACAAATTCTTTATCATATTTTTTGTTTTTATTCCATGGTATGTGTCCTTTTTTCCATGAAGTTTTCTTTGGACCAGTACCTGATGCAAACTTATTTCCTATATTTAATTTATGACCTTTTTTAAAACCCATCTTCTCATTCCCCAAGTATCACTTGATATTCTACCATCATAAGTTTTGACTTTATGCTTTGTTCTCCTCCGATATCTTCTACATCTATTACGCTTGTTATTGTAAAATCAAACAAACCTGCTGCTACACTACCACTACTTGCTGTTCGTTGTATCGACCTTAACCTATCCATAACACTTTGTGATAATTCGTCACGTTCTACCACATTTCTTGCCCAAACTCTAACCTCAATACCTAATCTATTTATTGTTATGCTACTTTGCATCCCTCCTCTTTGTATTGAGTTAAATCCACGACTTCTAACTGTAATAATGGGGTATGTAACATTCCTTCTCGGATAAGCAGTAAGCACAAATTTCTCTTTTGAATCTCTTTTTGATGAAATTGGGTCTGTAACATTTCTTACTTCATCACGAATATAAATTACAGCATCCGCTAAAAATTTCGTGGTGGAAATCGAAGTTATTGTAATTTTGATTCACCTTTTGATAGAGGTACAGAAAAAGCACTAATATAATTCATCATTCTGTTACCTCGCTTGGTAGTAATATAAACCACTCGCTTGTGGTCTATATTATTTATATATTTTGTATTATTTAAATATAAGTAAGTATATTATATAATTAACCAACCTTTCTTTTAATAGCCGATTCTATAGCTCTTTTTACCTCTCCTCTATTTCTTTCTACAGTATTAGATAAATGATTTCGTGGTTGTATATGAATAGTTCCAAATTCTAAAAATTGTGCGTAGGGTATATCACTTAATACTTTATATTCCATATCACCTACTTTATCCACATCAGGACTATTAGCAAAATCACCTGTATCAACACTTTTTGGTTCATCTCTTTTTCCAATAATACTTTCTTGCCATTCTTGTTGTATTAGATTAGCTGCTTGAAAAGTACCTAAATCTGCACCATCATTTACATCTTTACCTTTTGCCCTTATAAACCTAATAGCTTCAGCAACACCTTTCACCTGAATATCAACTACTTTTCCTCTTGAACCTAAAACTTGTACCATCCTCACTCCCCAAATAATGAACCATTAGTAAGTTTTCTAAGAAATAATTTATGATATATATTACTACCCATTAAAGGATAAGAAATAACTCCGTCCTCAATTATTCGATATTCACCTGTTGGAGGACTACCACCTAAACCAATTTTAATACTTGCTCCAGAAACATCATGACTACCTGTTATATAAAGTTTTAAATCATTTGCTATAAGTTTTCCTTGTTCCATTAATATAGCCTCATGACTTCTAAATCCACCTCCACCACCTAAAGAAATATTTTGTTTAATACCAGAAAACATTATATCATTACCACTTTTAGAAAGAGCAACATCATCATCATAATAACTTCCTCCACCACCTATAACTTGAGTATAGAACCTAAACCTAACTTGTTCTCCTCTACTATTGACCAATTTGTCAAAGTCATTCCGAAGCTCACTAACGCTGACCACTGAATTATCACCTTTCTATAAGTCATTTTAACATTTATTCATTTTGTTCCTTTAAATAATTTTTTATTTTTAATAATATATCCACCTTAGTTTCTGAACTTATGTGATACTGTAAAGGAATATTATTATCCTTTATCCACTTTTTAATTTTTTTCTCTGTCCAACTATCGTTAGGTAAGTCTTCTTTTACTTCTTCTACAATTTTCTTTTCTACTTTATCAGCATATTTTTTATTGGCATATTCACATTCACCTAACTCAACTAATTTTGCTGCTCTTTCTTCATCAACATCTAATATCATACCATATGGTTGATGTTGACCAATATATCTTACTTCTACCATTTTTATTTACCTCCATAATTTCAACCAAGCGCCTTATAAAATTTCACGCTTCTCCCAATAACCTCTAATTTCATTAAACCTCTCATTTTTAAATCTTGACTTGTTACCATAACATTACTTTGTCCTCCTCTACTTTCAGAAAAATCACCCAATCGTATGCTTGAAACGTCGGCTCCTACTGTATTCATAACACTTAATAATTCAGCCGTGGTCAAATCCACTAAAGCTCCTTGATATTTTAAATCAATACCTGTTGAACCAACTGATTGTCCTGTATAAGATTCTATAAATTGTCGTTCTCTATCAGCCATTTCTAATAGTCTTGTACCACTAATACCTGTTGGTACATTATCTACAAGAGAAAGAACTGTTGCAGCTACACTTCCAAGGTTCCAACTCCCCATTATACCATCACCTCTCGTTTAGAATAAGTAAAACTATTAAAATCTAAGAAATCTAAAATAAATATTTGTTTATACACATTCATAATACCTTCTATATAACTATATTCTTTTTACTTTTCCCTTTATTCGTTGGTCGCCTTGACTTTCCAATTTATGAACTGGAAAAGTATCTGAATCTTCAACAGTTACTGATGCTGAACCATCTTTATTACCAGATAATTTAAGATTAATAGCATTACCTGATGATGCTGCTGCATCTATAACTATTCTTCCATCACTGTCTATTGTAACTGCATCACCAGTTCCATCTGAACTTATTTTCAAACTACCATCTGAATCTGATTGTAAATATAAACCAGCATCTCTGAAATATAATTTGGTATTAGAGGTTAAAACAGTATCAACATTAATTTCGTGGTTAATATTAGCTATTCCAGTTCCTCCACCTAATCCATCTTTTAAAGCCATTTTTATACCTCCATAATATTAAATGTTAGCCATCATATCATCTGCCCTTTCACATTCTTGGTCTGGTCCAGGTTCTGTGCACCAATACTTTGTACCATCAGGCATATAAGCCAAAACTCTTACTGCTGGACAAATTGTTTCTACTGGTTTTTCAGGTTCTTTAATTACCTCTTCTAATTTTAACATATACCATCCTGTCGAACAAACCCTATATTTCCTTGAATTATCTCTATCATAATAGGCGTTCCTTTGAATACCATCATCATTAACTCTGCTTAACTTATAGGCAAATGTATCTGCAACACTTTCTTTATCACAACCATAAGGCAAATAACCTTCATCGTTATCTACAATATTTACACCAGCTAAAGCCAATATAGTTAATATTGCTAAGATTTCTGCGTGTGTCCTATAACGTTTTAGTTCTAACATTGTGAATCACCTTAATTTACTGATGTTAAATTTATCCAACCATCAGGTGTACAACCAAAAAAGTATCCAGGTGTGGAATGATTGTATATTATCGTTCCAAAGGTTAAACCACCACAAACCTCATCATTAAACAAGTTACTTACATTTCCAAGTCTTAATGAATCCATATTTAATTGGACTTCAACTTCCATCACATTATACCTTGTATCAACATCTATTATTCTTACACTTGATATTGTTGGTCCACCTGTATTATTAGTTACATTCAGATATAACCAACTTCTCTCATCATCTTTTAATACAACATAATTAGCATACTTAGTTCCATTTTGTATTGTAGTACTATTCAAATAACCATATGCTCCAGAACTACTTGACCTGTTATATATAGTCAAATTGTATGTTACTTCACTATTAATTGTTTGATTAAACCACAAGCTGACATTTACTTTTGTAGTAACTGAAGTACTATAAGCTGTTGGTGTAACATAATTTAAAGCACCATATACAATACTTAATACTAATAGTAAACTTAACAAAAATGATATTAATAATTTTTTCATTCTCTGCACCTCATCATATCCTTTGAGTTTTTCCTTTTATTCTCATATTACCTTCTGAATCAACACTCCAGACAGGAAAATTTACTTGGTCTATTATTGTAAATCTTCCTACACCTGCCATATCACTTAATTTGATTGTTAAATTTTGAGTTATTATATCTCCCACATCATTGAAAGTTATTGCCATCTTTTATACAAATTCCATCATCCTTATATCGGCACTTCCTGTACCACTTCCCATTCCATACATAAATATGCTTCCACCAATCGGAATTGATATTTGTTTGCCTACACCTAATGGTGTTGCTATACTTTGAACTCCACTTGCATTTATGAGATAAGCTGTTCCTCCTGCATTATTTGTGAAAACCATCTCTCTTTTTCCATTAAGGTTTGTTCCACTTAAAACCACAGCAGGGCTACCAACCCATACCTGACTAAACTCTACTTTACTTTTGAATGGTTCTTCTTGTACCATTTTTATACTCTATATGTTACAACTACAACTGGATTTGCTAATGCAGTTGGTGCATTTGCTTTTGTTGCTGTTAATATTAATATATCTCCTTTTGCTAATGTTGGGTTTTGTAAAAAATTTCCCCCATCTGTAACTGTGGTTTCTGCACCATTATAATTTAAACTTGTTAATGCATCTGCTGGTAAAATTCTTCCACCATTAACTGTTGTTGATACTGGTGTATCTGAATCAGTATCAAAAGCATCACTTAATAAATCTACATCACCTGTTTGATTTTGAATTTGAATACTCCATGTATTAGTTGAGTTTGTTCCAACTGCTGTCGTAACTGCCAAACTAATATCCAATATTTGACAAGGTACTGGTGCAACAAAAATAGCCAAACTTGTTGTTTCATCAACACTTACTGCCTCTCCTGAATCTTCAGCAAAATTGACAATATGATATTGGTCTCCTGTATCTCCTAATCCGCCTCGTGTCATTTTTTACCTCATACCCTATATCGAATTGAAACTGTTGGATTTTTTAAATCTGCTGCTGATACATCTTTTGTTGCTGTTAATAATAAAACATCCCCTTTAGCCAACACTGCATTCTGTAAATAATTTGTTCCTGGTGTTGGTGTTGCACCTGAGGTACCATCATTTGTTAAACTGTTAAATGTATCTGCTGTAAGAGCCCTTCCACCATTTCCTGAATTGCCTGAATCAGTGTCAAAAGCTGTACTTAATAAATTCACAGGACCTGTTTGATTTTGTATTTGTATTGTCCAAAAATTTGAACCGTGCGCTACAATCGTTGTTGTTACCATAAAACCAATTTCAATTATCTCGCATTGTTTAGGTGCTACAAAAATTGCTAATGTTGATGTTTCAGCAACTGTTACTTGGTCACCATCACTTTCACGAAGTGTAACCGTATGAAATCGGTCTCCTTCTTTACCTAAACCTCCTAACATATTTTTTTACCTCCATAAAAATAAAGTAAAAATTTATGTAGTTGTAATTTTCGCAATCGCTGATGTTCTCAATGCTTTTGCTGTTATTCTTTGAGTAATTGCTGCTCCACTCATATCAAATGTTGGTAATTCAAAGTTCTCAACAGTAATTGGTCTTTTTTCAGCTATTGCATAAGCTTCAGTGTTATCAATTACATAACTTGTTGTTGTTGTCATTCCTGCATTTGTACTTACTCTTATAACATCCAATCCATAAATATTTCCTACAAATCCTTTTTTCAACATATCAGTATTACCTGATTTATTAAACTCAACAAATGTATCAATGTTTCTAAGGTCGTTTACAACTTCTGTCCCTACAATAAATGTAGTTCCATTAAAGTCACTATCTTCTAAGTACTGCATTGCTCTTGTTAAATCTGCTATAGTTATTGATGCTCCTCCACCAACTGTATTAGCAGCAGTATCTAATGCTACAATAACCAAACTATTTTCATTTTCTGCTAATCTTTTACCTGCAGTTCTTATATTTCGTGCCAACAGATTCCATTTAGCATCTTCTAATAGTTCTCTTGTGATTCTTATTGCTACACCGTACTTTACTGGTTTAAGGTTAGTGCTTGTATATTCATCTTGGTCCAAAGGTATCTCTGCAGATTCTGCAACTGCCCTAACATTCATAATATTTGGTGTTTCCAAATCAATATCTATACTACTTCCTGGTATATCTCCTGGTCCTAGCATAAGTGCTGCTTCACTTCGAGGAATAAGTCTTTTATCCACTTCCTCAATTATCGTATCATGTATTTTTCTTGGTATTAATAATTGACCTTCTGTACCAATACCTGTAGCTAATAGTTCTTTTATGTTTAATATGTCTCCCATTTTACATTCCTCCGATTGTTTTTAAATTTACGGTGTTAGTTGTATTACTGCAAAACCACCACTTGCACCTGATGTAACCGCTCTACCAATTTTCATAGATGTGCTTTTAGCTAATGAATCAGCATGTGAACCTACTGGCAATACTGAATTATTACCATCACATTTAACAGCTTCACCATCTATAACTGTTCCATTACATTGTAATATGAAAAATCCATCTGTTGCAACTGCAATATTTCCACTTACATCTGTTGTCTGAACGCATATTCCATTAAATCTTGTTCCTGATGCGTCTCTTGTAAATAACAAATCACTATTTGCAAAACTATTTGCTCCTGAACCTACAACACCTGTTGCTGTTGAACCTGATACAAATACTCCACCACTTATAATTTCATTTCTAACTTGTCCACTTATAATTTTTGGATTACCTGCATCCATAAGTGTAACCATACCTAAAACATTTCCTAATCCTGCTGTTGCCATCGTATTATACCTCCGATTGTTTTATTTATCTTCCTAATCTATTGTATTTTTTTGGGTCATAACTTTCTTTATATATTCCATACCCTTTTCCAAATTCTGATTTTTCAACTTTATAATCTTCCAAATCAAGAGTTTCTTTACCATCATTACTAACTTTACCTTTAGTTTCATCTTTAGGTTCTTCTTTAGCTGGCTCTTCTTTTGCTGGTTCTTTAGTTGGTTCTTCTTTTGCTGGCTCATCTTCTTTAACTTCTATTGCCCTTAATTGTTCAACCAAAGCTTCAACAACCTCATTTGATTTCTTAGAAATATCTTGTGCTTCAACATTTTTTTCTGTTGTTAAATCTGTATATTTTGACTCTAGTTTTGTTCTTTCTTCCTTTGCAAAAGCATCTTCTTTTTCTTTAACTGCTTTTTCCTTAGTAGAAACTGCATCTTCTTTTGCTTTTAATTCTGCTTCTCTTTTTTCAAGAGCTTTTAATTGTTCATCAACTTTTGTTTTATCTTCTGCCATTTTATTAGCCTCCAATTCGTTTTTTTTATTTTCTTTTTCTTCTTCTGATTGTTCCTCATTATGTTCCTTCATATGTTTTCTTAAATCTTCTATCGAAGGTAAATCAGTTTCACATAATGGACACATAAACTTTGATATTACTTTAATAGTTACTTCCTCTTCTGTATCCATATCTTTGATTGTTACTTTGTGCTTTGATTCATCCACTTTTTTTGATTCATTTATAACATGAGTATAATTTTCATTGATTAAAGCAACATTTTCTGAAAATGGTTTTACTTTGCTATAATCTTCTGGTTTTTTTACTTCACTTAAATCTTTTAATGTCTGTTTTATACTTGTCCCAACAACTGCTGGAGTTGGGGTTGTGCTCAATTCCATAGCCTTCATATCCTTTGCAATGAAAAAGTCATCTTCTAATTTTTCTTTCACAAGTCGACCCACGACTCCACCGATACTAACCTCTTTAATCCTTCCATCATCAATTCTTTCTATTGTACCTTTTCCATCATCCTTAATCCAACCACTGTATTTTACGTTTGTAGTTGTATTTTCAAATAATGAATTTGTAACCAAACCAATCGTATTATCTGTTAAATTTATGTGGTCCTTTAAAAATGGTTTGTCCACCAAAGTTGGTGCAAATTTTGCTAACTCTTCTGGTGTATATAAAATTCCGTTTAAACTTAAACCAGCCCTAACAGCTGTTCCATGAACATTAATCTTCTTTGTCATCTTCTTCCTCTTCTTTCAAAGGAGAGATAACGGAATTAAAAACAAAAGGAACATTTTCTGCAATTATAAAGTGTCCATCTGAATCTTTTTTATATTTTTTTTCAGCCATATTCTCACCATCAAAATTTGATTTTTTTCTATCTCTCCATGTCTGAAAACAGATAGCTATTATTTGTTCTCTTTTTCTATTTGGGTCTTCTTTGGTTAATTGTTTAATACACCTTGCCACAAACTTATCCTTATCTTCATTTGGACCTGGTTTTAGGATAGGCATTAATTAACCCTCATTTTGTAATATATATTTTGTATTATTTAAATGTAAGTAAGTAAATTATATAATAAAGTGATTTTTATTAGTAATTCACGTTCGGTATTTCCTTATATGCCTCTTTCTGCCTTTGTCTATGGGTACTTGACCTTACTCCTCTTCTTGTCAAATCTTCAAACTCTCCACCCATAACTCCTGCTAATGTTCCTTGTAATCTATTCACAACTCCTGACCACATAGCCTCAGTTGGTCCTTTACCTTGTGTTATTGTTCCGTCTGTATTTTGAAATGACCTGTGAAAATGTACTATGTCCTCGTTATTTAAAGTTTCTGAAGGACCATTACACAAATGCACATAATCTCCTATCCTCGGCATCACAGTAATCCGTTGATTACAACTTTCACAAAAAAATATTACCATTTCCTCACAACTAAACCATATGTCCTGAATATTGTCTTTTACAAACTTTGCATTCCCACTCTGGACCGTAATCTGAATATTTTAATAGTGTTAATTCTGTTCCACATTGACAGTTTGGTTGTTTCTTAACAACAGGTTTTGCTTCAACTTTCTTTTCTACATTCTTTTTGGATACTTTTTTAGTTGTTTTTTTAGCCATATAACTCACCTATTAATATATAATTTTTTTAATATTTAAATGTAAGTAAGTATATTATATAATTAAACATAATTAAACCTTTTTCAGTTTCTCAAATTGTTCTGCTATCTCTATTTGTCTTATCCTTATAACACACTCGCCACAAACAAACCTATTACCCAAACCTATCCAACCATCATTATCACAACCTTCTACTCCACATTTAGGTAATTTGGCTATTGGTTTTTTTTCTTCTGTCATTTTTATATACAACTCCTACTATCACAATGTAACCTATTTGCACTTGCTGGTTGGTTTCTAGTAGTTTCTATAACAGGAATCTCTTTCCACATTCCTCCTCTGCATTGCTTGCCTCCAGTTCTGTCTGGCTGAGTATAACAAGTTATTCCTGAACTGCTAACATCATAACAATATGCTTTAAGTTCTTTAATCTCGCAAGCATAATTTGGCTCTAAATCTATATCTCCTGTTTGTGTAAATGAAGCTATCAATAATAAAATTGCTGTTATACTCAATACTTTTAATTTTGTTTCCATTTAACTACAACTCCAACTTAAATCATCACTAACTCCGCAATGAACTTGTGTACCACTTGGTGTCCAACCAGTTATGTTTAATGGTTGAGTTGAACTTCCTATTGTTAGATTTCCTGTTATATTTACATTACCAACAACAGTAAGTTTTTCATTTGGTGTT
>SDBV01001737.1_pt1 | contig 32618 bp, 26 predicted proteins | sample 2277081 | NCBI WGS metagenome assembly SDBV01 (sample SAMN10402039, study PRJNA504765) | marine sediment metagenome | isolation source: marine sediment core GS10_PC15, 223 cmbsf | place: Arctic Ocean: Southern Knipovich Ridge | collected 2010 | reverse complement strand
ACACTGCTCATTCCATAGAAGGTGGTGATGGAGGAAACCATATTCGACCAACCAAAGATCGGTGTCGGCCAAGACTGGTGTAACATTGACACCAGTAAACAATAAATGCCCCGGAGCAATGTCGGGATCTTGGGGGCCGACACAAGATAATATTAAATTATAGCAAGAGTTACGTTGATTGCCGCCTACAGCAGACCGACAAAACCGACATCATTTAGCATTATTTTGTATCTCTAACTCCCCATATCTGGCCCCCGCTAGATAAGGCGGACCAGTTTGTCAATCTCCATATTCTCATCTCCTGCGGTCCGAAAGGGTCATCCATCGCCCTTTGATCATCATGACAGTTTCATCCTCAGAGAGGACATGACTGTAACTAATCTGCCAAGAACCGCGTTTGTAATCAAGGCTGATCTGCTCTTTTCGACATTTCCCATATGGATTTCTGCCCACGACCGTCGCGAGCCTGAGATCTACGGAGTGAGATCCAAACTACTCAGGGCGTGGCGACGGGTCAATGATGAAGTCGCCAGATGTCAGTAGCGTGATTATCCGCTCGTGGTCCAGAAACATATGCTAATCATGGTCAGTGCTTCAATCTGAGTGTGCCTGTTCTGTCTGAGATATTGTCGGGCCATACTTGGGGCCCAGGGCAATCAGCAACTTTAAGTCCCCTTCTCGTTCAGCCATTGCAATACCGCCCAAGTGGCCGCCAGGTCTTCCTTGTTGTACGTGAGGATCTGTTCCATGACCTCATCTTGCTTCTTACCATCTTCCAGCTCTGTTGCCTCGATGTACTTCGCCATCGACCAATCCCCGCCGTATTCTTCCTGCGTTCGCTCATATCCGACGTATTTCTCGATTACTTTGAGGCTGTAGCTCGCCACGGGCAACGCTATCGATTTCTTCGTGATGGGATAGAGGTCGAGCAGATTCATCAACACCCGTGCTGCTATGCCATCGCGGTCATCGAAGCGGTCTATGTACTTAAGGAGGTGAATCTTCTCATAAACCGCCCAGTGAACGAAGGGGATGTCGCCATGCTCGATGAATATCTGGGCAGCCTTGCTTAGGAAATCCTCCCAGCCTTGTCGGTCTCCATCCTCTCCGAAACCGGCTACGGCAGGTAGGTAATCACATGGGGTCGTGCCAAATACTTGCATGCCCCATAGGTAGATCTTGTCGGTCTCATCGAGATGAGGTGGAAGCCCTTCCAAGTCGAACATCACATAGTCGTCATGGCAGGGAATTGTCGGTGACTCGATGAGGATTTCCGTCCCCGAATCCATGGCGCGGGCCATGCGCAGTATTGACGTCGCTTTCTTGCCTACTCGCTGAGTCCGCTGGCCGTGGGGTTTCTTTAGCTCCGACAGGGACTCTTCGTCGAATGCTGCCAGTAGCTCCCCGATGGTCGTGACACCCTCCTCTCTAAGAGCGGATGCCAATCCCTTGTCCACGCCCTCCACTATAGCAACATCATGTCTCTTCTCGGCTTTAGGCCAGCAGATCTGGCGGTATCCGCAGTTGCTGCACTTAGACCATCCAACCGGACTATATGGCTCTGAATCTTCCTGCCTAACTGCTACGATGTGCTGAAGCACATCCAACGCCATCGTACCACCATCGTAAACTGTGTCCACAATCTCACCGGTGCCACTATGGACCTGGATGCCTGATGGCGGATGACTCGCCACTTGCTCGTAGAGCCAGCCGTAGAGTTCTAATTGTCGCAGAATCTCTGCATGGTCCTTTTCCGTTATCCTGCGGGAGATCTTCGAGTCGCGGATCAGATACCGTCCATCGTTGGCAAGAATGAGGAAATCTGGCTGCCCAACGATTTGGCAAGACACCGAGCCAAGGCGGGTCTCGGCTTCCAAGACGCCCTGATAGATGATGGGCGTCTTGTTACTCATCTCGGACTGTGTGCTTGCAGTCCGTTGCTCGCGTGGCAACGTACTGATGTCAGCAACAGGCCCAAGGCTGCCAAGATGTTCCATCTCGTGTTGTTTGCCCAGGCGTAAGATCACCTCTTCGTAGGGACTCGGCAGAGTTTCTTCTACTCCCATTTGTTTTAAGTAGACGCGCAGGTCACATGGAGTAGGTCGGTAGTACGTGTAGAAGTCCGTTGCCTTTAGTCTCATGATCGAATTCCTAGTAGCCGCCAAATAGGCCTTGTTTCACGGAGCACCCCAAACAATGTTACCTGATGCATCCTTCATCACGCTAATCGGCCGACCATCTGGCAAAATACCAACCGACGAGCGGACCTTACCGTTCTCGTCAAATAGTCCCAACGATACCGTTCCCTCTGGCGAAATACCCAGCACCGCTCTACGCTGGCCATTCGCATCGACGAGTTCAACAGCTTGGGTTCTAACGACTAGTGGGTCCTGGAAAATCGCCCATAGTGATAGGAAAAGGCAAACTCCGAACATGCATATCACGGCAACGATGATAACGCGGTCTTTTGGCGTCATGGGTTATCCCTTCTATCGCTTATCCGCTGGTGGCTCGTGTTGCTCCAATAACTCCCTCGCTCGCTAGTAATTCCGGCCGCTCACGCGATCCGAGCCGTCCCGATTCAAGTCCGGATCAGGTTTTCGGGAGGGGCAGGCGATTCTCCTCCTACAGATGATTGAGCCGCCAAATCTCCGCTACGCCCAATCCGCCATACTTCTTCTTCCACCGAAAACGTCGCCTCGGAGATCCCCATATTCCGGAGAATCTCTTCCACCGGTACCCCTAGTCTGCCTGCCGCAAAGCAAACGCCTTCTGCTCTTCCGTGAATAGCTTCTGCTTTATTTCTGATCTCCTTGGCAATGTGAACCAAAGGGCATCAAACTCGCATTTGCCGTGGACCAGAAAACAGGGAGGAGATCACAAACTTGCCCATCGATACTGGATACTATCTTTCAGAGAAACTATTGACAGATGGAAGCTTTTCGTTAGTATATCCCTGACCCAGTAAGAGAATTGATCTATCTGGATTCAAGTGACTAAAAGAGCCCTCTCAGTTAACACATGTTCCGAAACCCACAACTATCATACGCCAATAGAACGAACAGTGTAATTGTCTTGAATGATATGACAATGCATTATCCGGTTCCCAAGCGTTACTGTGATTATATCAGGAATCCTATGGGGCGCAAGTATTTCATTGCGCTTCACAATGTTAGCCTAGCTGTTCGAAAAGGCGAATGTGTGGGCTTGCTTGGTCCCAATGGAGCTGGAAAAACAACTCTCCTCAAACTTATTGGCGGGTTGTTGTATCCCAGCACAGGTGAAATAAGCATATGTGGTTACGACACCAAAACCCATAATCACAAGGTACGCCACAAAGTGGGGTATGTGCTCAACGAGGAAAGGAGCTTCTATTGGCGTTTGACTGGGCGGCAGAACCTGGAATTCTTTGGAATTTTGGAGAATCTCACAGGAAAGCGACTGCGAAATCGCATTGCGGAAGTAATCGATTGTGTCTGGCTGAAAGATGTCCAGAATGTACGTGTGGGCAGCTTTTCTTGTGGGATGCGACAGCGTTTAGCAATTGCGCGCGGCCTTCTGTCTGATCCAGAAGTACTGGTATTTGATGAGCCTACGAAAGCTCTTGATCCAAGCGGCACAGAGGATGTGCGTAGACTGATCACCGAGCTGAAAGAGCGTAACAAGACAATTGTTCTGGCAACGCACCAAATTGCTGAGGCGGAGGCCTTATGCAGCCGCGTGTGCATCGTCATTAATGGTATGATCTCTGCGTGTGAGGAAGCAAGCACCATACGCCATAGGGATGGTTTGGAAGCATTCTACATGAAGTGGGTGGCACAAGCAGGGAAAGACATATGCTAGTCTATAAGGCCATGGCATTTGTCAGGCGCGATTTCATTATTCATTCGAACTATAAGGTTGCTTTTGTGTTCGAACTGCTGATGACGGTTTTTCCGGTCCTCTCATTTTACTTCGTGAGTAAGCTGATTGGGCAAGATGGTTCGAGTTCATTATCTCGATACGGTGGCCAATATTTCCCCTTTGTGATGATCGGCATTGGTGTTACACACTACTTCATGTTGGCTCTACAAGCGTTTACAGTCACGATAAGAAATGGCCAGATGACCGGTTGTCTTGAAGCGATGCTAAGCACTCAAACACGCCCTGAGACGGTAATTGTTCTCTCATCCCTATACAGTTTTGGCACGAAACTTGTCCATTTGATTATAATATTTGCTATTGGAGGTCTTTGGCTGGGTGTGGACTACACGAGGTGCAATGTTCCCAGCGCAATCGCAATCCTGATTCTTTCCGTCCTGACCTTCAGCAGCCTGGGAATTTTCTCTGCCGCCCTTACACTTATATTCAAGAAAGGTGACCCAATTCAGTGGATTTTTGGATCTCTGAGCTCTCTACTCGGTGGAGCGATGTTCCCCGTGAGCATTATGCCGGACTCGATGCAAAGATTAGCAGCCTTCCTACCAATTACCTATTCCTTGGAGGCAATGCGATTGGCGGTGCTTAGAGGACATTCTATGCTCATGCTGTGGAAGCCAATGGCCATCCTCGGCGGAATGTCGATTGTCTTATTGCCGCTTAGCGTGTGGTCGTTCTCCAAAGCTGTTGAGAAGGGACGGAGGGATGGCAGCTTAATGCAGTACTGATTTAAGATAGTTGGCACAGATTGGAGCAGGTTACTGGGGAGTTTCTAGGGAAATATAGGCATAGACTTACATCACATCGGGAAAGGATGCACAGACAGCTATTCTTAGGGGTGACAAGGAAAATTGCGAAGCGAGAAAGGCCTATCATAATGAAAGTGATGGCAAAGCTGAAGCTGGCGCTGTGCATAGGACTGGGTTGCGCTGTGATTGTGGGATCGTTTTTCTGGATAAATAATGATCGTCCGAAGTCCTCTGATAAGACGATCCCGAACACAATCAAAGATATTACTAGGCCTGATACATCAGGGCCATTTGGCCGTGTTTCGACTAAGTCATTACTCACTCGCCCTGTTTCCAAAGAAGAGGAATCGATTAGTGGGATTGCCTCAGATAAACCCAGTATTGATATTGATCTTCCAGAGCCCTACACCGATAAGGCCATAAGAATGATTCTGCTAAAAGCCTCGGCGATGAAGATATGGCGAACTCAGGATGAAGCAATGGAAACTTGGCCAGAGTACGCCGAAATCAAAGAGGAATTGAGTAACGAACTCTCCCAAGGTATTGATTTGGCGCATACACCAAATCAAAGCCTTGTCAAAATAGCTCTGGAGCTTCGGAAGCAGTTCTGGCAAGCCGGTGGCGAATTGTCGCAGGATTCATATCGGCACATCTACAAGGCAAGAATTCTGTTGGAATTGGCACGCAGTCGCAATCCGGAAGATCTGACTATCATGGATGAACTGGCGCAGACCATGATGTCTGCCGACCTACGGAGGAAGTACGAGAAGGATGGAAAAACGACGGTTCCGAATGAGGAGCTTGACAAAACACTCTTAAAGATTCGGTCGAGCCAATTCACTATCCTGAAGAAAGAAATCGACCACGAGCGTTCTCCTGCAATAGAGGATTTCATCCGTACCTTTGATTTGGCCGTTCTACAAAGCCGTTACCAGAAAGAATCAGTCAAGAAAACCGTCGCATGGCTGCAGCGTGAAGCATCTCGAGGCGGATGGACCGGCTACAACGTCATGCTCTCCAAGTTCCACGATAGTGTGTCCAGAGGCGAAGAGTACGTTTGCAATATTTATGTTCCTACCAAACCAAGAATACCCTACGACTTTAGATATTCCCGTCGCCTTCCTTCTTTCAAATGGCCTGTTGCAGAAGAACGAGGCCTGATTCTCTGGGGACATGACGGTACGGAGATTCCCTTTGAAATCGTGTTGGTGGAAGAAGACAAGCTTTCCGAATAATGGCAGAAGCATAATCGTGCAGTAAAGTGTCACAAGCAGTTTCCCCGCCTCAGTGAATTGATGCATTCATTTTATAGATTTGGAGAAAAGGAATGAGCCGATTGAACCCCCGGGAAAGCATTCCCACCTCAAAGACTGATGATGATTCATCAAGACGGGAAGAGGTTCAGGTGGATGAAGCAGCACCATTCATCCATAAGTTTGAAACCGATCGGAGCCGGTACGTATATGACGTCAACACCCGCCGGATTGCTCGTGTATCGCCTGTTGTATGGGACATTATTGAAGATTTCGGCCGTCTGAAGAAAGATCAAATTCTGAGGAAATATGCTTCACGTTACAAAGCGGGGGAAATCTCAGCGGCTCTCGAATCTATTGCCTCCACCAGAAAGCGAGACGGTTTGTTCCTCTCTTTCCGACCGAAGCAAATCACATCGGTGTATGACCAAGACCGAATTCGTCAAGTTCTGTCGTCGAAGCGCATGCAGATCATTCTGAACGTTACGGAGGATTGCAACTTTCGGTGTTCGTATTGCATCTATGGCGGCCAATACGCAAACCAGCGGATTCATGCAGCCAGATACATGCAATGGGACATTGCCCGCCCTGCCATCGACGAATTCCTCACCTTCAGCGGGGACTCTGAGCGACAAGTAGTCAGCTTCTACGGCGGCGAGCCGTTATTGAACCTAATGCTCATAAAGAAATGTGTGAAACATGTTAGAAGTCATCCTTCGAGCGAAACCGCTCACTTTTCGCTCACCACTAATGGGTCTCTGCTGGCCGGCCGAACGGCAGATTTCCTGGCTTCGGAGCAGTTCATTATCCTCGTAAGCTTGGACGGTCCCGCGAACATTCACAATCGTCATCGACAGTTGAAGAACGGAAGGCCTACCTGGGAGCAGGTGACAACCAATCTAAGAAACTTCCTCAACAAGCACCCGGAATACAGGAACAATGGGAAACTGAATTTCAATGCCGTCGTCGCCCCTGGCGCCGATCTTCTCGAGATCGAAGAGTTCTTCGCGTCCTGCGATCTGTTTACGGGTGAGATGAACTTGAGAATCAGCGTCCCGAGCTCCAAAGACGCCCCGTGTCCGGAATCCATTCCTCCAATTGATCAAAAGGTCACCGGTGGTACGGCTTTGCACACAAAGTTTATCAATAACTTGAAAAGTGGAGCTATCAATCGTGATCGTGGGAATCGGGCCTTCTGGGTCCAGATTGGTGCGTTTGAGGAACCACTTCTGAGGTTTCATAAGCGAACTTACTTGACCCCCCATCTACCTGAGATAACCTGTCCTATGACGACATGTGTTCCCGGTGAGAGACGTCTGTTCGTAAGTGTTGACGGCGATTATTTCCCGTGCGAACGTGTCCTGGAAACCGACGAAATGAAGATAGGTGATATACGCAACGGGGTTGACGTCCTCAAGGCCTACGGGATATTGGAGCGGTGGATCGACGCAACTAAAGACCAGTGCCGCGCTTGCTGGTGCTTATCGGCATGCAATGTGGGCTGTTTTGCGAGCGTCAATGAAGGAGGCAGAATAACTCCGGGAGTTAAACGGGCAGCTTGTGTGGAACACTGCAAGAATGCACATCGACGGCTGATACAGTACTGTAGCGTACTCGAGAGCGCCCCGAAGGCATTTGACTACATGGCGGAGATGACACTGGTGTGATTCACGCACCCTGTATTATTCTAGGTCGTCACAACATAGGTCAAAGTTTTCCGAAATGAGAAACATTGCTTTGGTGTGCTTGCTATCGCGTTATTTAAGAGGCATCTCAAGAACTCCTGAACGCTTGTGCTACGAAGGATTTATCTTGACAGATACTAAGAAAATGGCAGGCTGTACGAGATCGGAAGCTGGAATGGACGAGGAATATTTCGTCGAATGTCGAAGTAGCTACGCTGCAAGATGATGCGCGAATGGGGACATGGGTCTCCCGGATACAACACCCGCCAACTCAGGTAAGTGCTGAAGTTAGTTCGGCGCATCTTGGGAGTAACGCTTGATAGCAATTTTAATGCGAATAATTCGGATTCGGGATGCCTATTATGCACTTAGCGGCGAAAATACAACACAGGCGTGCATCGAATGAGCACCCAAGAGTCACATGTACGATTCTCTGATCCGGGTCGGGGGTCGGCTACTTATGTACGTGACCACCGTATGCACGTCTGTGTTGCTTTTTTTATCTCATAAGGATTCACGCGAGAGTTTTTCCGAACACCATGCAGCCCACGGCGATGGTTTTTTTCAAGTTTTCCTTTCAATTTAACCTTGACAGGTCGCCCGGTTGGGCTATGATAAAGTAGTTACATTCATGACATTGGGGAGGGCGGAAAGCATGTCTCGAACAGTTCTTCTATAGGAGATAGCGAGATGAACGCCAGTGCTATACTTGAGGCCTCGGTAATCGAAAACACCGGTTTTGGCGAAGGTGAAGTGGTTGCTCTCGAAGGTGATACGCTGGTAATGGGTGGCTGTGGATGTGGCTGCCCCCCATGCCTCGACTGCACAACTCAGTCGAATGGCGAGGCTAGTGCATCGGCCCTTAACGCTTTGATGCCGTGACGTTGTAACGCAAGCGGACCAAATTTAAAATCAATTGGGCTTCGTAGCGTTTAAGTAAAAGGACACCTGAACGCTCCGCAAGGTACTGTCTCAACTCACCATTAATGAAGGAAATGTCCTTCTCAGTCATAAGCCTCTGAACATCGCAGCTAATCAGCTTATTCCTCGCTGGTGGATGATTGGGTCTCTGGAACCTTCGGTCGTTTAGGCAGTTGATCTGGGGCTAAATTCCTGATGCTCAGGTCACCGTAAACAACACGATACATCGTCGATCCTTTCGGCCTCCACCAGCATATCGGTGCATTCGCGTCGCCAAGTTTGACACCGCCGCCGAAGTAATGCCAGTCAGTCGCCGTTCCTTCTTGCCGGTCCACGAATTTGATTCCCCGCTTCACTATTCCTTTTGTAGTCTGCACAAGCCCGTTCGGATCGTCGTCACGGTATTTGTTCACGACCGAATCGCCAATCTTGGTTCTAACCACCAGCCCCTTTTTGAGCATAAAGCTGAACCATAGCCTGCGAACATCGGATGGGTTGAGGCTTGGTGGAAAGACACCTTCGAATATCTTCGCCAAGAGGCGAAGTTCCTCAATCAGATCGGCTTCCGTCGGCACCTCCCCACGCTGCCATTCCGGTACATAACCTTCAGGTGGCGTAAGGGCGAAGAGCTCTTCGGGGAGATCCGCACCCCAGACGAAGTCGCTTAGAATCATGCTTGTACGCTGGGAAGGAGCGGTCGCCGTCTTGGCGGTAGTGATAATCTCAACGCGGATGGGCAGGTTCGTTTGCGCATCCGCCCAGATCGTTATGGTCCGGTCTTGCTGTTTAATTTGGAAAACATTGGTCAATTGGCCGTCGAGTTGTTCAGTGCCTGCAAACCCTCCATCAGTCTCTTGTAATTTGCGGATTTGTTCCAATGGATCGTGTCGCTGTTTGTCCGTCTGGTATGTAATCGTCCTGAAGGTCTTATTAGCGGGCGTGAGCATTATTATCTCGCCTTGGACAGGGTCCACAATTGTGATAGCACCATCGGGTGTTATCCATCGCGCACGCCCGGAAGCGGAGACCATCCAGTGCATCTTGTAGGGTGCCGAATCTCCTTCTCGGACGTTCGCGTTGTACGTCACAGGACGAACCTTGCGAATCTCTTTCAGGACAGCCCCCAAGGAAACAGATGCGAGGGCTCCCGGGACGCTCATAAGCGTCCAGACGGCTGCTCCCATGACAATCAATATGGAGGTGGCGAGAGCGAATTTTCTCGCTTTATTTTTCCACTGGAATAAAGCCTTTCGCTTCTCACGTCCCTTTGCGTACGTCTCAACCGCCCGATCGTAGAGTTCATCGTGAAACGCATAGCTCTGGCGATCGTCCAATCTGAGACCTTTGATCTTTGCGCCAAGATTCTCCGGACTGATGGGATCGTTTTGGACATCCTGGTATGTATCAAGCATGCCCTGACGAAGCGACCCACGAAACTCTTCGCTGGGAGTGTCATTGACATTGAGTGCTTCGATCTTCGCTTCCAGAGCGGCGTGACTGTTTGGATCGGCCCCCTTCTTTCGAGCGTTTGCATACGTCTCAAACATTCGCTCATGGAGTTTTGCCCGAAACTCTTCGCTCGGTTTGCCATCGATCTCAAGATCGCGGAGCTTGCTGGCGAACTCTTCTTCGTTCTTGAACATAATCAGTTTCCCTTGGGACTTTCCCCGAATAAGTGTTCGAGCTGGCGTCTCAGTTCCTTCAGTGCACGCGAGAGATTTACACGTACTGTGACCGGTTCCATTTCGAGAATCGAAGCAATATCTTCATGTTTAAGCCTCTGGCGAAACCGCAGGATGATAATCTCCTGATGCGTCTGCCTGAGATGGGCCAATGCCTCGTACAGGACCGGCCAGTCAAGATTGTCGAACCCATCGGAATCATCGCCACTTTCGGGACTTTTGGCCCGTTCCCATCGGGCCCTATTGAGAACTTCGGCACGTCGTTTATCAGACTTCAGGTAGATTCTGGCGGCGTTCCTTGCCGTCCCATACAGCCAGTTGCGAACGGCGGGACCATCCTCAAAATTAAGACTGTCGATCTTCTCGGCAAGACGGAGGAAAACGGTGGAAGTTACATCCTCGGCCGCTTCTCTGGTGAAGACGCGATATAAGGCGTAGCTGTATATCTTGTCACAGTAAACCTCGTATATTCCTTCCAGGAGCGCAGAGTTATCAGGAGCAGGCTCACAATCCGTTCGATCTTCCGGTAAATCCTTGTCGTTAGTCGATGTTTCCATGGTGCCTTTCACCTGGCCTTATCCCACGATCTTGTCCTTGTAGAATTAAAGCGATGGAGCGATGGATTTACAAGTGCGTTACATTTATCTTGAAAAAACCGCGTACATCCCCTTTCACTTATGCAGAGCGATGCTCGCAACCCAATGGAGCCCATCGGGTTGCACGAGCGAATATCACCGAAACATTGATTCTCATTTGTGTCCGAAATGCAATAACCAATCCACAAACCTCACAAATCAACACACCTTAATACGCACCTTAATAGTGCTTCTTAAAGCATTAGACAAGCTGCTTTTTCTTCTAGCTGCTCTTTGGTTGCTCCACCATGGGAAATCGGAAATCCTTGCTGATCCTGTACCCTCTGCGCTGCTCGTCAAAGTAATACGGAATATGGGTGGCCTCAAGGACAGCCAAGTCTCTAAATATTGTCCTTCGGCTGACTTCCAACTCATCGGCCAGCTCGTTTGCCGAATAGCATCGTCCGCTTTGCAGCATTCGCATGAGTAACATCAACCTGCAAATCCTTCCAAGGTATTTCATGTCTCCTGCTCCTTTACGCTGGAAGGTCTTATCTCCAATCGCAACAAGTACCTTTTCAACGAGTTTCTTATTCCTGCCGTTCATAAGTCGCCTCTATAGTGAATCGGCAAGGTTGATTTTAAGGAGGGGCGAAGCCCAAGGTGGAGGGAAACCTTGGGTTTGCCCCGAACGGCTCGGTCCGTTGAGGCCGGTGAAAACGTCCAACCGCCTCCGGCAGGACCAATGCCGCCCCCGAGAGGGTTAGGTAGAGATACAATGATCTTGCTTGAATTCGCCTTCACAAATACATATGTACCTCAAACCGAGCTTTGTTACAGAAAGTTGCAAAAAATGAGAAAAACTTGCGTTGGAGGAAGAGTTTCGCGGTGAGCACAGCGTTGCTATATGGCATAAGTTATACGAAGTCAATTTGTTGCGACGATTTGCCTGTCCGGTTCCAAAAGAGGTTAAAATCCCTTGGATTATCGGCCAATAGCATCCGCCACCCAAGCGAAACAAACCCTTCGTTCGGGCTTGCGAGATGGATTCCCAGACCGCGCACACATGCTGTACTTACTGTGGAAAAGTATCGGTCTTCCTACCGTTTAAACCCCGGTTTGCGGAGGGAGTCGTATTCGCTGTCAGGAGAGAGTTTCCTCACAGCAGCATCGAGACACTGCGTACTACCCACGCTCGAACTCGTATCCTGCCCACTGGCTTCTCGCCACATAGAGAAGTTATCCAGCAAGCGATCATTCCAGATGAAACCTGCTTTGCTATCATAGGTGTTTCCGTTGGCAACCCAGTTGGTTGGTGCATAATCCAGGCTTATATTTGTGCAGCCTGATCCCGCGTTGGAAAGAATATTCTTCTTGACCACGTACCTATTCTGGGGAAATCGGTTCGAACGGGTGTAACCTTCTTCGTTTCGGCGTGAAATGCGGATGCCCGACTTGCTAAAGGGACCAATAATCGTATTGCCTGTGATTATGATCGTTCCGGGTTGTGGTCCTCCGTTGTTGCCCGCCATGCTTAGAATCGGTGTCCATTCGACGGAGGAATACATAAGGTTGTTAGTAATCGTAACATTCTCAACGGTCGCCCGTACCGAAGGGCCACCGCCTCTGATTTCGATACCTTTCGGAGGTTCGTTCCAGCTCAGATCAGTATTAGCTATGATGTTCCTGTCAATGGTAATGTTATTCACTGATCGGAACTGACAATAATCCTCCTTACGATTGGGTCCGGCGTAGCCCTTCAGAGAGATCGCGGTAGTTAGATTGAGAAAGACGTTACCTCGAATAGTCCAATTCTGCGCGCATTGAGACGGCCTTATCCCCCAGACAAAGTTACGAGAGTGCCAAGTGTTTGGATCGGGACAAGTTCCATCAATAACATTGTCTAGGATCTCAACCTGAGAATGAGTTCCCCACATCTTCCAGCCCCGACGGGCATTGGCGGATTTACCGTACAGTTTGAGCGTAATGTTTTCAAAGCGAAAATGCCCACTTCCGTTGCCGGGAGCTCCGCGCGCGAACCAGGTTTCCACTCCGTCGACAAGTACGTTGATGACTGCCACGTGAGTCAGTGTGTTGCCTTCAGACCAGAAACTTGCAACGATAGTCTTCGAGTTGCCTGGATCGCCTACGGTGACTTGGCGAATTTCTACATCATGTATGAAAAGATGACTTTGCCGACCGGAGCCATCGCCGCTAAAGCGGAAGGCGCCACGGTCCTCTTCAGATTGCCTCGAGCCGTAATCCCGTATGGTCAGGTGGGCAATTTCAACATTGCTCACTTTGTTTGACCGGTTCGTGATTGCCATGTCCAAGACTCCTTTTCCGTCAAGGACTGCGACATCGTCTCGATCATACGGCGGATATTTGCCATCCCCATCCTTATCCCAGCCGATGATCATGAATGGGTTCCTGGGAAACTGAAACTTGTCTCTTGTATAGTGCCCTGCGGCACCGCTCTGAGTCAAAGTCAGCTCTTCCTTGAAAACCCCCGAGATGCATATGATGTCCTCGCAATCATCATCGGGCCCATCTGCAGCGTCCATCGCTTGCTGTATCGTCTTGTAGGGATGCTTGGACGAACCATCTCCCACCATATCATTACCTGCTTCGGAATCTACGTATATGATGTCCTCATCCACACCGTCTCCGTCCGGATCGGTGGTCGTTCCGTTGCCGACTAGGGCATCGGCAGGTTCGTTAAGACGACCGTTGCGGTTCATGTCAAATCCGCATGGTCGGGGCACGTAACCTTTCTTCTCAGTTGCAATGACCTTGCAAACCAGATCCTTTGCAGGCTGGGATGAAGGCTGCTGTGGATGTTCGCCGATGCAAACGTTCTGTCCACCCAAGGAGAAGGTTGCCAAGACTACAACCTGAACCACAACCCAATTTCTTGCATTCATATTATACTCTCCATCTCCAGATAGTTGTTGCCCAAGCGCACTGCCGAAGGCTTTAGCAGCGATTATACTCACCCGTCGCATTGTGGCCAGGGATATCGGCGCGTTGGGTTTGTTTGGAAGCAATGACATTGACCCGACAGAAGACCTGGAATTGCAAATTGTTACCGCGGCCTATCCCGCAAATGAACATTCTTCATGTACGACGACAATTCTGTGGATGGCATGTTGTCTTCGAAGCCTGCTGGTCCTGTACCGAACAGATCTACTCGATCTTACAGATAGAGATTCACTAGCACAGCACGTCGCCGCCGCAAACTCATTGGGCAAGCGTGCTTGTTCGGCAACGTGGGCCTTAGCTTCTTTTTCCCCTTGACAATTAGACGAAATTATATAATTCTTATCATAGCTAATTAATGAGCTTTAGCAGCTTCTTCAAGTCATGCGGGGGGGGGCTTTATTATATGCGTTTTTTCCCTGCATTTTCATCCGCCGGCGAACGAATGGGTGCGGATCAATGACCAAAGGTCTGGCTGGGCTTCGGTTTGGCTGGTTTTCCTAACCCGGCCAGATTAGCCTCGGTTATATAATGCAACACAGGAAAAGCCCATATTAGTCTTCATCTGACAGTTTGAGTTGGAACAGAAGACCTGGGAGCTACCAAAGAGGGCCGGAGAAGTGGGAACAATAGTTGAGAGGGTTTCGATTTACTTGCACGACGGACCTCTCCCAGATGATCGAGATGTGATTTACAAGCTGGATCAATCTCTTGCGTAGTATTTGGCAGATGAAAAAAACCGCGACACCGAAGTTAGGGTTGTCTCCCTAATCAGCTTTGTGGAGTCCTTGAGGAGATAGGGCTTTTGGGAATTTGTTATCTCGAAGAACATCGACTGTTCTGCAAAAGGCTAGAATCATGAGAAAGATCTGCATGTTCTCGACAGCAACCATCGTGATACTGGGCGTTGCTTTCACCGCGACAGCAAAGGATGCGAAGTTTCCGGAAGATTGGAAGTCCTTCGATGTGGGCAGGCTGGTGAAACTGGTCGAATCGCTCCCGGGTAGTTCCAGCGAGGCTCTTGCAAAGATCGCCCCGGTCTTTTATGAGCGATTGTTGGCCAACCCCTCAGAGTCAACTGCTTTAGATTATGAGAGATGGGTATACACTGTATGGCCTCTGGGGGGCTCTCTCGCAGCGGTAGAGTGCGCCCATTGGCGAAATAAGTTTCGGGCTGCATTTGTGCAGTATGACCTCGAAGCGAAAGAACTGGTCTACTTGGGTTCGGCAATACGTTACTTGGACGACGACGACTTTCGTCATTTTCTCGCAGAAAGCCTGGCAAAGACGTCCGAATGGCAGAATGCCGGTGTTTTTGAAATATCTAGAATACGCACGATGATTCGCATCCCTATGGGTTATGAAAGTGGCTCGGTGGCCGCTCGGATCAAGTTGTTCTCGGTCTTCGTGAGGTGGTATCTCACGAATAACTCTAATGAGATTCAATCGGAGTTGTGCCAGGCGTGGAGAAGCTTCGGTCGCGAAACAAGTAAAGCTCTTTCAGCGGAGCATCGCGCGGAATGGCGGCAGAGGCTTCGCTCTGAATATGACCAAAGAAAGAACCTGCGGTTGGCGGATATGGTGCGTCTGGAGCACGTTCTCCAACTCTTGAGAGATAAAGAAGCATCAGCTTTCTTAGCCAATTTGATGGAACGAGCGTCCGATTGGGAAACTGCCAGTGTGCAAGATCTGGCCAATATGGCAGAAAGTCTCTCCGGAGGCACACAGACAAGTCCAACAGTGGCAGCCCGCGCGAAATTGGCGGCTGCCGTACTGACGAAGCACCTGACTGAAGCATCGAGAATTCGATCAGTAGGTGTTGACGCTATAGCTCGCCTTGCTCGGGCATTGTCAAAACACATCTCACCTGAGGACCGTCTAAAATGGGCGAAGAACCTTCGTTCCTCACTCGCAAAGAAAGAACTGGGTGCTAAAGAACTGATGCTCTTGAGCGAAGCGCTTCGGTGTCTTGCAGACGAGGATGGATCACTCTGGGCGGCTCAGCGAATAGTGAGCGGGAACGCCCTGGAATCTGCCAGCATCGACGAGTTGATCGAATTGGCTCAAGAATATGCAGGGGAAAAGGACGCCACATCGTGGTCCATTCGTCGCAAGCTGTCTTCAGTGATTCTTAACACCCTCATGACTGAATCGTCCAAGATTGTCCTGATAGACGCAGGATACTGGGCGAAACTTGCGCGTTCCTTGGAAACGGATCTCTCGGATGAAGAGTGTGTACAGTGGCGGACGAGATTATGGGAAGCTTTTGCAAGACGCAAGCTGGATCTGAGAGAGCTATTGTGGCTGACTGCTGCGATGCGCGCGCTGAGAGACAGGGACGAGTTTAGCTTTATGGCTATGTGGCTGGAGAAGAACGACAGTTGGCGTTCCTGGAATTGGAAGTTGACACATTATGCATCATATTTGAGCAAGGTTGCCTACACTAGCAAACCGAAAGGAATAATTGCTAGGAAGCGGCTGTTCGAAAATGTCTTTTCGACATATTTATCGGATGGCGCCACCATCAGATCCATAGGCTGTGTGCTTTGGCGCCATGTCGCTCAGCAATTCCAGCGGGAACTGGCCAGGCCACAGGGAGGTCGAGAAGAATGGGTACGGCGGCTTAGAGACGCCTTCGTGCCCAGTCCGGAGGCCATCTGGGCTATGGACCCATTAGAACTAATGAGTCTAGCCGACTTACTAGCCATGCTAAAGGACAAGAAAGCTTCGAAGCTTGTAAGCACTTACATATATGGTTCAGACCGTTGGCAGTCTTTAGACATCGAGACGCTTATGGATCTCTCAAGGCGGACAATTGTTAATGTTCCCGATGAGGAAGTAAAGGTGGCTCGCCTCCGGCTGGCCGAACATATTGGAAGAGGATATCTGCTCAACAGAGAGGTGGCATTGTTTGCTGGACGGCTACCGACGTTCGCAGCTTACTTCGCCGGCGACATGACTCTCGAAGCACGAAACTGCTGGGCCGCCAAGTTTTGGGGCGCTTTTGCAGGAAGCAGAGCGGCATTGAGAGAATTAGAGGAAGGAGCATTGGATGATCTCCTGACGTGCCTACGGTCGCTAGATGCGACCGACTTAGCGGCGATGATTGAGAGGCAACGGCAGTACCTTCGTTGCAGTCCCGAAGCAACAGAGAAAACTGAAGTTGATGGGTGGTGGTCCGATTCAGCGTGGCCGCTTCTTTGCTGGCGGGTGATTGCAGTTCGACCGAGCCGACGACAGGCCGTATGGAAAGAAGGTATCCGAGAACTATTGAGCGAGAGTGTATTACCAACGAACGAAGTGTTGAAAGCCTCCGAAAGATTGGTCGCCGTTCTGTTGGCCGAAAAGACAGGTTCATTGTCGCCTGTCCAAATACTCGCTGACACCTTGGATGCATGCCGTGACTATTCCACAGGGGAGGCCGTACGTAAGAGGCTAAACAAGTACAAACTTCTAATGTATCTTGATGAGATGCCATCTCAGTTTCAGGAGATTATGGAGCGTGTAAGGGAATTGGAGGAAGCTGGCCAAATAGGCAAGGCTTGCAAGGTCTGCACTGAACTAATTGCGGAAGCCGAGAAGGCGGGGCACAAGGAGTTCACTGCTTTGATACGGCTCAAGCTCTTGGAACTGACCCTCGAACAAAGAACTGTTGACGTAGCCTCAGCAGAAAAACAACTGCAGGCGATCAAGTCCACAAGTACTGTTCCGGGAGAGGAAGTATGGAATTTGGAGTGTAGGCTCTTAATTGACCGCCTTGCCATGGCTCCTCCAGAGCGTCGAGAAACTGTATGGAACGAAGGAATTCCGGCGATATCTGGGGAAGATTTTTGCATATTTGAGGACACTTTCGCTGATTTGGATGAATTTGGCACTTCTTTAGGTAACGCCCTTCTTGTTGACCGGGTTCTGAACGATCTCTTGCTTTTGACGCCGAACATTTCATCGATGCACAGGATCCAATTGCGCCGTGTGAAGGCTTTAGCAATACGAGGTGATTGGGAGAATACAAGGTTTGCCGCACTCCTAGCCGTTTTGTTTGCCAACGGAACGTCAAGTGGTCCGTTTGAAGCTGTTAAAGACTGCATTGAAATCATGGAATCTGCCGGAGCGCCGTCTGATGCACTTGAATGGATTCGGATATGCCTTGGCAGGTCAGCGTCTGGGGGATACACCAAGGAGAAGCCTGCCACGAAGCCATGTGCCGTTGAACCAGTGGATCAGAGTCTGAAGTCTGCTGCAAGGCAACTTCTACAGACCAAAGCAATCGGCATATCTTCCAGGCAGAAAGCGTTCTGCCAGCTTTTTGCGGGTAGTGCTGAAGATGCGATGGTAACTGCACATGCCGCTTTAGCAGAATCTCAAAATACCAGAAATAGAATTGGCGACAGACTTAATGACATATCCACTATCCTTTCGGTAGCAGATGGACATATCCGGAATTCTGACCGTTTCAGCCGGTGGCTTGTAGCTCACCATGCGAAAGCCCAAGATGCATCGATGAACGAAATCCCTCTTACCGATGCATTGTTGGGTATTCTGATCAAATGCCAGAAAGGTCTCAGAGACGTCAATGACCCAAACAAGGTCTCCACGAAGATTGCCACTTATGCTAAGTTGTCAACTAAATCGGGAAGGGAAATATCCGAGCGTTGGCTGAAACGGCGTGAAAAGAACCTGGTCCGCTGGGGTATCGAAGCCTTGGAGGACCAAAACAGATCTTGGCCACAATACTTCTGGGCTCGCGCGATTCATACACGAGGGAATTTGGAAGGAGTAGCACAGGCTATCTTGTTTAGGGCCGGGCGTGAAAGCCAAATTGAGAACATAGTAGAGCTTTTGACAGCAACATCCCTCTTGTTATCTTCCGCCCAGGATCGCCAATACTTGCTGCACAGAGCAGCAGAGGTACTCTTCGGGACCAGTGACTTTGAAGGATGCCTCAAACTACTTGAACGCGCGGATACTTTGGTGAAAGGTTCTCGGAAACCGCAGGAGATGTCTGTCGGATTTGTACGCGTAATGTCGCTGATTGGCCTGAAAAGGTACGACGAGGCGATAAAGGCGCTTGCGGAAATGGAGCTATTGCCTGGAACGGCGGAAGAGCATGCGAGAACGATATATCTAACGGGCTGGATATATCTAAAACAAAACAACCAGTCCAAGGCCCTTTCCGTCCTTCGGCGAGGCATTGAGACCTATCCAAATGCTTCGTTTACACTCAAGGCGAGAGAAATCGTAATGCGATTTAAGGGAACTTGATTTTGTGAAACTCGGTCTGACTACTAATATGGTGAACGAAACGTAACCAGCTGCTGGAAGGATATCTGTTGACAGACCAACCGATTGATCGTGACTTGAATAATATCCTTGACCCGACGAGCTTATGTGCGAAGGCAGTAGACATGGATCATGGCCGTGTCCGTGAACTGGCTGAATTTGCTAAAGAGAGGGGGCAATCACTTGTTGAAACAATAGTTGCCAGAGGCGGTGCAGATGAAGGCAAAATGATGCGCGGTTTGGCGAAACTATTGGATACGCCTTTCCTTGCCACCGAGATAGAGAAAATCGATGAAGGTACCCTGGGGAAAATATCTGCATGTCTGGCGGTAGATTATCACGCTATTGCCTTCGAGGAAGCTGATGGGCGGCTGCGAATTGCCTGGTCGGACCCTTTCGATTGGGAGAGTTGGGATGATCTAGTGCATATTCTGGACTTACCGGTCGAGAAGGTTCTTTGCCCGCGACCTATCATCGATCAGATGATTAGGACCAATTATGGAATTGGGGCGGACACTATCGGTCACTTGACCAGTAATCGTTCAGATAATGATCTGCAAAACATCGACCAAACGGCCGTGGATCTATCCGAAGAGGAGGCTGCCAACCAACCAACTGTCATCAACCTCGTAAATCAAATCATCACAGATGCTGTTAGATCGAATGCAACCGACATTCATTTTGAGCCTTTTGAAAACAAATATCGCATTCGCTACCGTATCGATGGGATGCTCGAGGACGCTTCAATCCCGGCAAGCGTCAATTTGCTCAAGCTGGCGATCATATCTAGGATCAAGATTATGAGCGAGCTCAACATTACTGAGAAGCGATTGCCTCAGGATGGACGAGCACTTGTCTCATCAGCGGGACAGAGATTTGATCTACGGATTAGTATCTTACCCGGTATTCATGGTGAAGCGGTCGTGATACGTATCCAGAACCGGCAAACAGTTAAATTGGACCTTGAATCCTTAGGCTTTGAACCTGGAGAAAGACAGGCCATAGATAAGTTGATCAGCCGCCCCCATGGTCTAGTCCTTGTTACCGGTCCAACTGGAAGTGGAAAGACGACGACGCTTTACACGTGTTTGAGCAAGGTCTGCCGTCCCGAAACAAAGATCATCACTGTTGAAGATCCGGTCGAATACTGGATGGACGGGATCCTTCAGATGCAGGTCAAGGAAGAGATAGGCTTCACCTTTGCCAGGGCATTGCGAAGCATGCTGAGGCACGATCCTGACATCATGTTGATCGGCGAGATTCGTGACCACGAAACTGCGGAAATAGCCGTCCGATCGGCACTGACGGGGCATCTTGTTTTTGCGACCTTGCACACCAATGACGCTGCGGGGGCTGCTACCAGGCTTTGCGATATTGGTATCGAACCGTTCCTGGTAGCGAGTTCCTTGAACGGCGTCTTGGCCCAAAGACTGGTCCGAAGGCTTTGTCCTGACTGCAGGAGCAAGATTGGTCCCGATTCGCTGGATGGATTAAGTCAGCAGATGCTTCGGGACGCAAATCTGTGGGGAAAGACAACGCTCTGGAGTTCTGAAGGTTGCGAGAAATGCCGATTCACGGGATACCGGGGACGAATGGCGGTGGGAGAAGTGCTTAACGTCTCTTCTGCTATCAGGCGTTTGATCCAGAAGAATGAGCCGGCGGATCTTGTGAAGGATATATCCCGCAAGGAGGGGATGAGGGCACTGCGAGATACGGCAATGCTAGCGGTGAAGGCCGGGAAAACAACGATGTCGGAAGTATCACGTGTCACTCAGGAAGATATCTGATGTCGCGATTCAACTACACTGCAATCTTGGATACCGGTGAGCGCGTTACTGGGGTCCTGAAATCTCAAGATAGACACCAGGCGCTCAAGCAGCTGATAGGTCAAGGCTATCATCCTGTGGCTTTAGAACCTGTGGAGATGAATGGGCTGAATGCAAAACATATTCGCAATTTGTTCCAACGAGTTACAACATCGGATCTTGCCATATTGACCAAGCAGCTGGCATCTCTCTTGCAAGCAGGGCTTCCCATGGTCGCTGCGCTCGCTACGTTGCGAAGGCAATCTGAGAATAAGCAGTTGGTAAGAGTGCTAGCAGAGATCGAAGAGACATTGCTGCATGAAGGAGGACAGTTGGCTGAGGCCCTCGATGAGCATCCGCGTGTGTTTAGTCCAGTATATCGAAGTTTGGTCCGCGCAGGCGAGGAAGGTGGGAATCTTATAGAGGTCTTGAAAGATCTGGCAAAGCATCTTGGTAAGACAGCAAAGCTCAAAGGGCAGGTGCTTGGTGCATTCATCTATCCCGGTTTTCTTCTTCTGCTGGGAGCAACGGCAATTTTCATTCTGATGGCCTTTGTAATACCGAGATTTCAAGAGCTTTTTGAGTCCTTCGGACAGGCCTTGCCCAAGCCGACGCAAATCCTGATTGCCACTAGCGGCTTCCTATCGTCATGGTGGTGGGCGGTTCTCATCGGCCTACTTATGGGCACAATGTGTATCACAATGATCCTTCGCAGGCCTCATGTGCGTCAACGTGCAGATCAAGCACTACTACGGTTGCCAATAGTGGGAAAAATGTTGCTAAAGCTGGAGGTCTCCAGTATTGCACGCACGTTAAGTTCGTTGTTGGCTGGAGGCGTTGGGATCCTGTCTGCCTTGTACATAACAGGCCAGACTGTCAAGAATCGCGCGATTAGAGCAACCTTCAGCTCCATGATAGAGGGAGTTTCCACAGGCGAAGCATTCGCTGCAGTGGCGGAAAAGGCAAAGGTGTATCCCCCTCTGATGGTCAACTTGATCCGTACGGGGGAAGACACCGGTGAACTGCCGGAAATGTTAACAGAGCTTTCGATAATTTATGAAGAAGAAGCTGAACGCGCAGTTGGGGGAGCGGTTAAGCTACTGGAACCGATTTTGATTGTAGTCATGGGGGGAGTTATAGCGGCAATTGTAGCCGCTGTGATGCTCCCGGTTTTCGAGGCAAATGCAATGGTGGAATGATGCTAAACAGAGAAAGTAAAAACAGAGACGTGCTTTGTAACGATCCAAGACGAGACGCCTTTACGCTTATTGAGGTACTCCTTGTCATCGTCATCATAGGCATTCTGGCGGGCATGTTGGTTGTCAGATTATCCGGACGTTCGCAAGAAGCGCGAATTGTCCGAGCCCTAGCGGATATTCGAGGGCAGCTGTCCCTGGCATTGGATCTATTCGAACAGGACATGGGGCGATACCCGACTGTTGACGAAGGATTACCTGTGTTGATTGAAAATCCTGGTTCTCAGGATTGGAGGGGACCGTACTTAAAGGGCAGTTTGAAACCTGATCCGTGGGGCACTGCCTACAACTATGCGAAGGATCCTGACGATCCAGGGCGATACACGCTCTTAAGTGCCGGACCAGATGGGCAGATAGGCACTGACGATGATATTTCGGAATGAATGCATCTTTGCATGCAAGTTTCCTTTATTGAACTTCGTCTTGCCAATGCAATCCGCCGCAGATGTATTGCTGCCTTAAATCAGGCGAGGCCCGAAATTGCAAGTTACTTTGATAATACGAATGACAATAATAATGCAGAATCATATGCCTTGGAACAAGAGGTCGCTTGAGGGGGGGATAGGAGCATTTACGCTGGTCGAGATGCTACTAGTACTGGTTCTTCTGGCAACCCTTACCGGCACGATGGCTGTTTCGCTTGGCGGACGTCAGGACAGGCACGCGATTAGAGTGTGTGCGAAGGACTTGGCTACAGCGATTCGTTTTTGCGCAGCACAAGCCAGGCTGAAAGGTCAGTCGCATCGGGTGGCATTCTATGAGGGGGCGAGTGCGTATCGAGTTGAAGCAGCCGATGCGGTCCAAGGCGACGATTTCGTTCCGGTGTATGGCCAGGCCGGCCGCAAGAGAACCCTTGTGAAAGGTGTGGAAGTTACAGCCATTTCGACAGAAGATCGAGAGCTGGACGTAGATGACCTGACAGATGTTCTGACATTTAGGCCAAAGGGAAACAACTTTCACGGCAAGATCGAACTCAGAAATAGAAAAGATGAGGCAATAACAATTGAAGTCCTGCCCACTACTGCACAGGTACATATCGATTAATAGACGTTCAAGAACGGAAGATATACGACGCGGCTTTACCTTGATAGAAGTTCTTGTCTCGGTGTCCATCCTTTCATTCGGCATCATCGGCGTACTTGAAGCTTTTTCCCTGAGCCTGCGAGCGGGGAGCCGCGCAGCTCATCTGGGAGAAGCAGTGGATGTGGCACAGAGAGAACTTGAACTGACAGCCGTTGCAACTGCATCAGGCGGTGACTTGATGCCCCAAACCGGCAAATCCGGCCGCTACAACTGGGAGTTGAAGCTGAGGGAAATCCAACATGGTTTGACCTTGGCAACAGTGGAAGTGAAATGGCTCGAGCGTGGGAAACATGATACGTTCAAATTGTCCCGGGTACTCCTGCCAGACAAACAAGAGAGCAACTAATTGACTATGGCTGCAATAACAACAAGCTTCACTTCTAAGAAATGCAGATCTGCTTTCACACTGGCCGAGCTTCTGGTGGCCTCGGTTGTCATGACTACGGCATTGCTGGGTGTGAATGCCCTTTTTCAGCATGCGATGGGCGCTGAAGCGCAGGCAACCATTCGCTGGAATGAGCGTGCTTCGGCTCAAGCTGTGGCCGCACATCTGGCGGAGACAGTCGAGAACGTCGTGAACATACCGGAAATATCCACTCTTAAGATCGAATCCTACGCGGAAGATGCTGGGCTACTCATTTGTCAAGTTGGCTTGAAACGAAATCGCTACAGTTGGAGCATGGACGTTTCCGGGACAGGGCTCAGCCTAATGTTACAGACAATGGTCTTTGGTGGTACTGCAAATCTAACAATAAGTCCTGATCTTGACGAAGCAGACCATGAGAGAGCATGGGACAGAATCCCCGCCAAGGTTATTGCAACTCACCTAAAGAGCATATCCGTCCAATCCAAACTGCTGGAAGATAGCTCAACTGATTGGCACGATCGTTGGGAAGGCCGTTCCGGTAAGGTCGCCATTAAGATCGAAGTGCAGGTCGGCAATCAGACTGCTGAACAAATTATTGTACCTCGGACAAACACAGGATTTGTGAATTAAGCGAGACGAAATAACGTGAGTTGCCGAAAAGGCTCTATTTTGATTTCAGTTTTATTTGTCATGGTGGTCTTGGGTATGGTTGCTGTGAGTTTCGGTTATAGGGTGGGGCTGGAAACACGATTGATCAAACATCAAAGCGTGATGACGCGCCTGCGGGCGCACGCGTCTTCGGCGTCAAATATTGCCTTATCGCAGTTAACCACCAATACGAATGATTTCGATCACCCGGCCGAACCTTGGCATTCTCATCAACCCCTTAATACCGAGGAATGGTTGCCGGAGTGGTCGCAAAATAACACAGGACGGCTGCCTGTCTATGTAACAGATTATCAAGTGATAGACGAAGAAGGAAAGCTCAACGTCCTTTTTGCATCAAGTGAGGCATTGGAACTGCTGGAGATGTCTGGCGAACAGATCGCCAGTCTGTTTGACTGGATGGATACAGATGATATTGTCCAGGCCGACGGTGCCGAAGATGATTATTATCGACTTCTACCCAATCCCTATCGTTGCAAGAACGCACCACTGGAGTTGTTGAGCGAATTGCTGCTGATACGTGGTTTCAATGCTGCAAATTATCTTGGGAATAGTCGGCATCTTGGCAGAAGCTTGGGTCCCTCAGGTAATGGTAGATTCAACACCACTTCGCTCGGCGATGACGGCAGTGAATTATATCTCGGCTGGGTGGATCTGCTTACCTGTAGGGGCGACGGTAGGATTAACCTGAACACAGCACCTGCTGCCGTACTGAATGTGCTACCGCTTAGCGAGGGCGCAGTGGATCAGATAATAGGTTTCAGGGAATTTGATGAAAACAGTAGTGGAAACCTTGAAGATCATGCATTCCGGTCCGAAGTCGACATCGATCAGCTTCAAGGACTTACTAAAGAAGACCGGGACGTACTGAAGATATTGGGGAAGTTTCGATCGGAGTATTTCAGGATTCTGGTGCAATCGCAACATATACCGACACGATTGAAATATAGATTGGAAATTCTCGTCAAGATGAACGGCAACAGGCCAGGCATCCTTCAATGGAAAGTTTGGTGACAGGCATGGCACAATGGAAGTCACTTATTGACATATCAAAAATTGCTGCTCTTGTTAAAGGGGCACGTTTTGCCTCCGGTAGTGGCAAAACACCTTTTGCCGAACTCTTCGTCTGCCAACTGGTCGACGGTGTTGCGCATTGTGTCCACATTCGAAGGGGTCAATCGCCGAAAGAGGCCCATAGCAAAACCATCACCTCTGTCTCGGAAGCTCAGCAGGCATTATCGGGATTAGACAAGAGATGTCCTATCATCGCAATTTTACCCAAATCCTTTTATCTCACGAAGACCTTGGAAATACCTAAAGTACCTCTACGGCAGGTGCCCGTTATGTTGGGCTTGGAAGTCGAAGCTATTCTTTCCAGGGAGTTCGGTCCTGCCGAGGTTTCTTATCGTTTGCTTACCCCCGAAGGAGACAATCGCAATCGGTATGAGGTCTATATTTCACGCCAGAAGGTACTCAAGAATCACTTGAACTCATTGGCCGACTTGGGACTTCGTCCTGATTTCATCATTCCGAGTGCATTTATGTGGCAAAGAGTATTGGCAAACTCACGACAGGTGGATCTGTTCGTGACCTTTTCGAGCGCGACTGGCCAAATTGAGACAGCATCGTCGGGACCAGACGGCCAGATGTTTATCAGATCGTTTCCTGTATCCGACGATAGTCTCTGGCCAAGCTCGAAGCGAGACATCGTTGAATGCATTCGGTCGGTCTTCATGCAATCGCAGTCCAAGCCCGATTCGTCACCTCTAACAGTTGGCTGGATTGGGGAGAACTGCCCATCATTCTCTGTGAACGGCCGTGTCGTTTTTCGGGATATAACCCAACGATTTGTGCCGGAACAAAATCAGAAAGGCAATAAACAGGACCCCGAACCCTTGGTTTGTATAACAGCATCGTCCCTTTTGAATGGCGATGATGCCGAATCACTGCGTGCTGCAAACTTACTGCCGCGTCAAATCATGCTTCAGCATTCTCAACGCTCCATCCACAAGAACTTGATCATTGGCGCAACACTCGTCGTATTGGGCCTTATTCTTGTATGCATCGCTCTGAAGATTGCAATTAAGCGGTATGGAACACGGAATACCGATCTTTCACAGAAAATAGCCCTGATCAGAACAAGCGGAGAAGCTGCTGGAAGGAAAATAACTCAATTGAAAGCGATTCAGGCGGCCCTGATGACTAAGAATGATTTCTATAACGTCGTTTCAGGGCTCTATTCCGCTACTCCACACGGGGTGACATACAGCCATGTTGAATTAAAAGACTCAGGTGAAATGACCCTTCGAGGGCAGGCGGAATCAGTGTCACTACCGTTTCTCTTGCCGGAAAAATTCGAGAGTAGCCCAGTGTTCGATAATATTGTATTGCAAAGCGCCGGCCAAAAGACGAAAGGCAGCGGATCGATTACCGAGTTTCGTCTTACCTGCCAATTAAGACGGGACAATTACGATGATTAAGTTCACGCGATTGAATCCCAGGCAGGTTGCATTGATAGTATTGATGATCCTTTTCTCATTGAGCATAGTGACAATCGACAGTTACATACTTCCGGCGTATGAAGAGATGGATTCGGCGCGAACTTCCATGCACGGCTTAGCGGCCCAATATCTTCGACTCACCAGTAACCTCGCCATGAGCGAGAACATAGCAACAGAATTTCAGGGCCTAGAAAAAGGAATTAAACAAGTTGACAACGATCAGATTACTCTATCGAACTTTCTCAGGGACCTGGAAACGCAGGCTAGACTCCCCAACATAACAATAGTCAACATCAAACCGCTTCCCATTGAAAACAAGCCAACACACAAAGTGTATCGAGTCAAAATATCACTGGCTGGAAGGCTGCAGGACATGCTGCAATTCATGTCAAATGTTTCAAATGGCCAGAAGATAATAGGTTTCGATTCCTTCTCTCTACGAGGCGTTCAAGGAGGATTAGGGAGGGTTGAATGTACATTATTGATACGGAAGATCAACGTGATGTACAAAAAAACAAACCAAAGAGTTGTCCATGACCTCAACAACCAGCAAAACGCCGAGGGCAACTGATGACAAATGAATCATCTCTGCAAAGCGCTGAGCACATCGCCGATCGCTTAGTGAAAGGCGGCGCTATTCTTGGAATGTTGTCATTGATCTCTATCGTTGTAGCGGTTGTATTTCCAATCAAAGCCGAGACTCAGAAGGCCGGTGTGGCACAATCGAAGGGGTTCACAATACGATTACCAGCTAAGAAGGATGTGGATCCTTTGTTGGTGATGATGGCCGGGCGACCTCTCATCAGACCACCTCAGATTCGTGCTGCAGTAAAGGATACCGGCGCAGCCGCAAGACTACTCAAGAAACTGAAATTACATGGAGTTATTCGAATGGAGAATGAATTGATCGCATACATTCAGATCAGTCAAGAAAGGGTCAAGGCCCTTCGGAAGGGAGAAAAGGTACTCGAATTTGTTGTACAAACCATTGAGCCGGGAAAGGTAACCCTATCTCTTGAAGGTGTGGAGGTCATTTTAGGCCAGTAGCTGTGTTTTGCAGAGTGTTATGGAAAATTATGGAAATTAGACCTATGGCAAATATCAACCGACTTGTTCTTGTACTTAGTGGAGTTATCCTCCTGTCGATTCCTGCCACGGCGCAGCAGAAAGGATATGATCCTTTCAAGAAGACATCCGGACAGAGCCGCCAGAGTTTCTCTAACGCTATTTCCAGCGTGGAGTTTGTTGACGCCCCGGTAACCACCCTTTTCAAGATGATCTCTGATTTGACGGGCTGGAGCATCATGATGAGTCCGGAGGTTTCCAAACAGCCGCCTCGCATCAACATTTGGGTCAAGAACATGACCGCTGACGAAGTGCTGAATCGGGTGATCGAAGTAGCAGGCTTGGTGGCTGACCGCAAGGGCACCACCGTAACAATAATGACATTCGAAGAGTACTGCAGGCTTCACGGAGTCCAGAAGCGTGTGTTCCAATTGAAGCACGCAGTGGCCAACGAGATCGCTGCCATCCTGAAGCCATATGTCCAGAAAAATGCGCAGTCCCAGATCATGTCCGATGGGGCTGGCAACAGAATAATCCTGCTAGTCGCCAAGCCTCTTCTGGACAGTTTGGAACAACTCGTGATGGCCTTGGACGTTCCCTTTGAATACGAAGGTGAAACGATCAAGATCTTGCCGCTGATGCACCTACAAGCTCCCATGATCACTCCAAGGCTTGAGGAGTTCCTGGCAGAAGAGAAACGAAGGTCTGGTACGACTTCGGGCACAGCAGCATCACCTACAGGCATCAGAGGATATTACCATGTCTATTTTATGGTGGAGCCTAAGTTGAACGTGATTGTCCTTCGGGGCCTCACCAAGCAGGTTGAAAGAGCCGTGAAGCTCATCACAGACTTGGATATTCCACAAGATACGAAAATCGTCAGCTACGTGATGCAGTACACAGATGCTCAGGAGGTTTTTACTACACTGAATGAGATCATGGGTGAAAGCAGCGTCAATGAGAAAGGTCGTCTTCGAATTGCATTGAGCGAACAGAACGGCCGTATTGTTGTGGAAGGTTCCCAGATAGACCATCAGCGTGTCGCAAGCATAATCAAAGCCATTGATAAACCAATGCCTCCCGGCACCGGAGGTGTGCGTCTGTATCGCCTGGAAAACTCGACAGCTGTCGAAATTGTGGCAATTCTCCAGGCTCTCGTTGAAGAGGAAGATCGCCCCAGAGCCAGGCAAAGACGCTATAAGCCCTTGTCCGAGCCCGTCGACGGTATTCGCCGAGTACAACTACGGCAACGTGTAGATAGCAGATCGAGCAAGGCAGGCATCACTGATGTCGCTCCAACAGGAGAATCGGGTGAACTTGCGCCTGGAGAAGAATTACCTCCCCGTATCATCGCGGCTCCTGAGATCAACGCCGTAATTATCAAGGCTACGACCGTCGAACACGAGGGTTTCGCCAAATTGATCGGTGAACTCGATAAGCCTCGCGACCAGGTCATGATTGAAGTGACAGGAGTTATGGTTAGGAGCGAGGAAGGATTCGATTTGGGCCTTGAACTTGGTGGAGCACGTATCAATGACGCTGGCACGGAAACGGTAGGCTTTACCCACTTTGGAATTGGACGTGTGGATACTGCCACTGGCGCAATACGATTAGCTGCCAAGCCCCTCTTTGGACTGAACTACGCGATTTTCAACTCAGACGATTTCTCACTAGTTCTTAATGCTCTTAAAACCGTTGGAGATACCCGAATTGTTTCAGCTCCGAAACTTTTGGTTGAGGACAACTCACAAGCTCGGATCAGTCAGATCAATCAGGAGCCTTTTGAAGTGACCTCTCAAGGAGAAACAACGACCACGACAAGTTTCGGAGGGTTTGTAGACGCCGGAACAATACTTGAAGTAACACCGCATATCTCCGGAGAAAACTGGCTGAGGCTTACATATGCAATAACTCTCAGTTCGTTCGGTAACCGAGTATCTTCAGCACTTCCACCGCCCAGACTTCAGAACGAGTTATCAGGAACCGTACGGGTTCCGGATGGACACATGATTGTTCTTGGCGGCTTGGTAGGTGCACGGAAGGGGAAAGCCCTGTCTACGGTACCATTTTTGTCCAAGATTCCTTGGTTTGGCGAACTCTTCAAGAACCGCTCCAATGATGATCTTAGAGAAACATTGTTTATCTTTGTACGGCCGGTCATCGTTCGTGACCCGAAACTCCAGAATCTGATTCATCTGAGTGTACGAGATGTGAAAAATGCCGGCGTAACTCAAAATGAGACACCCACAAATTCGCTTAAGATGCTCCCTGACCCGTTGAAAGAGATGTCGTGCAATGATGGTGACAATCAATAATATGTTACGAATACTTCTAGTTATACCTCTATGCCTTTCTTACTGTGGGTGTCAAGACCCGCGCAAGACGGCGACTGAAGAACTCAGGAGGGAACTTGCTGCGCGCAGAACTAGCAAGATTCACTCGATGGCTCTCTGTCGAAAGGGCTTGGATGCTCAAGAACAAGGTGAACTTACCCGTGCGCGTAGGCATTTCCAAGAAGCCGTAAAACAAGACGACAGAAACGCCCGTGCATGGACGGCGCTCGGAATTCTGAATTTTGAACAGAATGATTTGCAAGCGGCCTCACTCGCATTCCACCGGGCTTCCCGACTGGAACCCAATCGCTACGAACCGCTTTTTAATCTGGGCGTGCTGCTGGAATCTGCAGGAAAGCAATCCCTGGCAATTAGGAAATATGAAGCGGCTCTCGAGTGTGCTCCAGGTCAAGTGGAAGTGATGGAGAACCTTGCCCGGTGTTACATACAGGCCGGTATTAAACGCCAGGAGGTCAGACATCTGCTTACAATGGCTCTGAAGTCCGAACAGCGGGTTGAATGGATACTGTGGATTGAGCAGCGATTGCTGGAGTTGAAAATAGACTCGGAAGATTGATGTTGGTAATCACACATCCAAGCTTTCTCGTGACTTTTAATCGACTTGCATTTGCTCATAACAATTGAAGCCTTGGAAGGAAGAGAGAACTGGCAAATTGTTCATGATTTACGTAATCAGATCTAGAGCAAGTTTATTCATGCAGGGGATTGCTAGGAATCTCTATCGGAATGCACCGAATCATATCAGTCATCAGATGTGTAAGGTTATGGTGTTTAGAGAGGCCAGGCCATGAATAATGCCAAGAAGGAAAGCAACTCGGCCAAAATACGGCCCAACTTGTTCAGTTTGGTGTATGTCGTTGTGCTGATGATTTGTCACACAGTTGTTGCTGCTGCCGGAGTCGATGAGTTCCTGGCCTACAAGAGAGGCATCCTCGCACCATTGGGAGTAAAGTTCAAACGCATCTGCAAGGCCCAAATACACGATTCTGCTATGAGGCGGTTTCAAGAGAGGCTTGCGCTGATTGACGAAGTTGCAAAGCTGCTAATCGATCGGGTTGAGCATACTAACCTGACCGTTCTTGGAGGAGTTCTTGATGACATTATAGAAGCATCTAAGGGGGGATTTGATAGCAGGTCTAAGACTTCTACTCCAGAGGCATGTGATATCTATGCCCAATTTATTAACCGTTTTTCCGCAGAATTGCCTACACCTGACATCGCTGAGAAAGATCTGACTCTTCTGCGAGAATACTACAATGCCGCTATTGCAGCCACCGAAAAGTACCTCATGGAACACGGCAAGGCTGCAAAGGCAATAGCGGATAGTGCGGAACGCGAGGTAGTCGAATTGTACGTCGTTATGTCATTCCTACACATCCCAGACCGTCAATGGTCTTCTCATGAAATTGATTCGTTCCCCTCATGGATGAGAAAGTCTAAACAGCAAAGTATTCTTGAGGAGTTTTCCCTTAGTGTCGGACGACCGTTTACCGCGGCTGAATTTGCGCAATACGGCAAGGGAGAATCTTGGGATCCTAAGCAAGAACTCCATTACTTTGGGGCAAAAGCTAGACAATTTACTAGCACCGGCAAATACAAACTGGCAATCTTATGCTATAAAGCCGCCATCGAAGCGGCTGTGAAGGAAGGCCACGAAGAAGATGCTATGCGAGTGCATATTTCCCTGGCCCGATTGTATGAGAGAATGGGCTATCCGAAATTGGTGGCTTCTACGCTCAAGGAGGCGTTGCATGAATACCCTAAATCATCTGAGTGGGGTAAAGCGGCTATGTTAAGGTTGAAGTATCTGTATGAAGCTGAGGAATTCCAGGAGATATTGAAGGAGGCGCAAGGATATCAGATCGACAGTCGGTGTAAGACGTATCTTCCGCAGATCTTGTACATCGCATGGATAACGTATAGGCGGGAGAACAAACGCGAAATGGAGGCAAAGGTTCAAGAGTTTTTTTTGAAGAAGTTTCCTACTCACCCACTTGCTGCCGATATCTACTTTGCTTCAGCAATGTTGTCGTTGGCAGGTGGTGACTACGCAGAGGCAATGCGATTGTTGGAAGTGGTTGAATACCGTTTTCCGCATTCCAGAATCATTGACAAGGTGAAAATGATCCAAGAGAAGTTGAGAAAAGGATTAATTGGGCAAGGGGATGAGAGGGCCAAGTAGCGAGGTTGTGTCTGTCCCTACCGAAAACCTCGTCCATCAATAATTGCAAGGGCTTACGACAAGTGATCTTTTCAACACAATCGGCTAGGATTCCGCTTTTGCGGAGTTGTCGATGCGATTATTTCACCTAATTTGGATCTTCGTGAGGGCCATTTCACAAAGAGGCTCGCCCGTTTCTTATAGCCCCCTACAACATCTCCAGGGCATCTCTCCCGGCTTCGACATCAAGGTGCGCGTAATACTTCGCTGTAATGCCGATATTCTTGTGGCGAAGCAGTTTCGACACCACCTCCATCC
>SDBV01001736.1_pt1 | contig 32626 bp, 24 predicted proteins | sample 2277081 | NCBI WGS metagenome assembly SDBV01 (sample SAMN10402039, study PRJNA504765) | marine sediment metagenome | isolation source: marine sediment core GS10_PC15, 223 cmbsf | place: Arctic Ocean: Southern Knipovich Ridge | collected 2010 | reverse complement strand
AGCGATCTTCGAGCCGCGCCGCTTCTTGATCCTCATGTGTTTGGTCTTGTTGATGGTCCGCGTGCGGAGTTGCCCCAGCCGCTTGCGCAGTGCTGTGATCTGCCGGTCTTCCGCGTCCCGCTCACGGCAACCATACTCGACCAGCAACTTCAGCAGCCACTGCGTGCTGACTTGGCGTTTCAGAAGCACATCGCCTTGTTCGTTGCGAAGATTCCCGGTCAACTGCTTGCGGTGCCGGTCGATGGCAAGGTACAACATGGTCGGTCCTCCTGTCTGTGCTTTTGGTGGGTAAACGTTACTACGCCGGTAATAGCACCAGGAGGACCGCTCTTTCATAGAATCAGAAAAGGGGACGGGGCGCTTCTTCCGCGACATCGGTTGAACATGCCACCATTTAGACTGGAAAAAGCGCCCCGTCCCCTTTTTCTGCCAACCCCCTTGACTATGAACGCCCGTATATTGTACGATTGTATAGAATCTGAATCAGTACCCACCCTCAACCCACCTTATAGGGGGAATCGACATGGAGGCATTCGCCGCTCTTACCAAGCGACAAAAGGCCGTCTATGAGTTCATTCGTGACAAGATCCGCGGCCGGGGCTACGGCCCGACCGTCCGCGAGATCGGCACCCGGTTCAAGATCCGCTCACCCAACGGGGTGGTCTGCCACCTGAGGGCCCTGGAAAAGAAGGGAATGATCAGCCGCGAGGCGAATCTGGCGCGGGCGATCCAGTTGACGGCCGAGCCGATCGAATTGCGGGGCCTGCCCCTGGCCGGACGGATCGCCGCCGGCGTGCTGCACGAGGCGATCGAGCAGGACGAACGGGTCGATTTCAACGCCATGTTCGATCCGACCAAAAAGCAGCTGTTCGTGCTGGAAGTCCACGGCGACTCGATGATCGACGATCAGATCGCCGACGGCGACTACGTGGTGATCCGCAAGCAGCGCACCGCTCGCAAAGGCCAGACCGTCGTGGCGCTGACCGAGGAAGGCGAGGCCACGCTGAAGCGCTGGCATCCGGAGAAGAATCGCATCCGTCTGGAGCCGGCCAACTCCAAGATGAAGCCGATCTACGTCCGCAACGCCCGGGTGTTGGGCGTGGTCGTGGGCGTGGTTCGCAAGGTGACCTAAGACCGCCGGCAAGATCTTGTTCGAGAGGTACCGCCAGGGAAGTTTTCGATGAAGTTGCGAGTCTACATCGACACCTCGGTAATTGGCGGCTGCCTGGACGAGGAATTCGCGGATGCCAGCCTTGCCCTGCTGGAAATGGTACGGGGCGGCCGACTTATTTTGCTTCTTTCGGATGTCTTGTTAGAGGAATTGGCGCGAGCGCCGGACGATGTCCGACGTTTGTTGGATACGTTGCCCGCTGCATCCGTCGAGTTGCTTTCTTCGTCGAGTGATTCCCTTCGGCTACGCGACGCGTATCTTGCGGCCGGCATTCTGGGGCCTGCCACAGAGAGAGATGCAGAACACGTCGCCATTGCCACGATTGCCAAGGCCGACGTAATCGTAAGCTGGAACTTCAAACACATCGTCCATGTCGACAAGATCAGATCGTTCAACTCGGTGAATCTCGCGCAAGGCTACGGACTCGTCGACATCCGCAGTCCACTGGAGGTGGTTTGATGAAAAAAGAAAAACCGTTCGACTGCGTGGAAATGAAAATAGCGATCTACGCCGAACTTGACAGACAGAACCAAGGGCTGGGTCAAGCCGAAATCGCACGCCGGCGTCGAGTGTGGTTGGAAACGTCCGACTCACCAGTCGCCAAGTGGTGGCGATCTATCCCGAGTGCACGACAAGAGTCGGCGACCAAGTAGTACGGCGTGTTATCCGTCAAGCCGCCGTGCCGGCGGCAGCTAAACGGGGGAAGTTATTGATCGGCCGCCCCTAAGCCGCTTAGAACTTCTCGAAGCTGCTCTTGCCGCCGGCCTCGATGAAGCGGTCGTACCAGGGCTGGTTGTGCGGCCGGGGCGTGCCTTGGCGGGTCCAGCCGTCGCGGCGGCGGCGGGCCGGCATCGCGTCGCCGGTCGCTACCCGCCAGTTGTCCAGTCGCGTCCGCAGCTTGTACAGCTCGTCGCGGTGCTCGGCCCGCTCGACCACGTTGACCAGCGAGTGGGGGTCCCGGCGCAAGTCGTAAAGCTCCTCGAAGGGCCGCGGCTGTTGGAAAAGGAACGCTTGGGCCGGCGTGAGCTTGCCGGCGGCGCGGACCTCCAGGAATCCCTTCCAGGTCACTGAGTTGATCGAGTCGACGCTGTTGAAAAGCGGCTGGTCCCAGTAATAGTTGCGGATCAGCAAGAACCGCTCGGTGCGGACCGCCCGGGTGAATTTCTCGAAGTCGTGCCAGTTGGCTTCGGCGAAGATCGCCTCCCGGCCGCCGGCATCCTCATTGTGGGAGGCGACTCCGTCGGCGACGAGCATCGCCGCCATGCTGCGGCCCTGCATGGTGTCCTGCTTCACCCCGGCCAGTTCGAGGATCGTCGGCGCGACGTCGATCACGCTGAGCAAGCCTTGGTGTACGCTGCCGGGTTTGACCAGCGGTGGATAGCGTACGATCAGCGGCGTGTGGATGCCCGAGTCGTAGAGCGTGGTCTTGGCCCGGGGAAACGGCATCCCGTTGTCGGATAAGTAGACGATGAACGTGCGATCAAACACGCCCTGCATTTTCAACGCTTTGCAGATCGATCCGACGTGAGAGTCGAACCGAGTGATTTCGTCGTAATACTGGGCGATTTCCTTGCGGATCAAGGGATGATCGGGCAGGTACGGTGGCACGGTCACCTTGGTCGGATCGTGCGGCACGGCGACGGCGTCCGCGTCGAAGGGGCGGTGGGGATCCTTGGTGGCGACCCAGAAGAAGAACGGCTTGTCCTTGGGGCGATCTTGCAACAAGGCGACGGCCTCGGCGGCCGTTTCGCGCCCGGCGCATTCGACCACGCGGTCCCAGTGGCGTCGCTGGTCGTCTCCCAGGTGCCACTTTCCCACCGACATGCAATGGTAGCCGGCGGCGTGGAGATACTCGGCGAGCGTCTGCTGATCGGCCGGCAGTGGTTGGTGGAGGTCTTCGGCGCCGGTGTTGTGGGGATAGCGGCCGGTGAGGATGCTCGCTCGCGAGGGGCTACAGGAAGAAATGGTCAGAAACGCCCGATCGAACCGCATCCCCTCGGCGGCCAGGCGGTCGACGTTCGGGGTGCGCAGCACCGGATGGCCGTAGCAGCCCAGGTCGCCTTCGCCCTGGTCGTCGGCCAGGAAGATGAGGAAATTGGCGGGCGGTTCGGCCTCGGCGGCGTCGGCCCGTGCGGCGGGCAGGATGGCCCAGCCGACGGCGAGCAAAGCCATCGTGGTCAGGCCCGGGCGGCCGGATGCGAGCAGGTCGTGTTGCTTTTGCATGAGAGGTCTCCTGCGGGACGTTCGGCGGGTCGCGGTATTTGTGGTGTTTTGTAGTCCACCGTCGGCCGCGTGTCAATCAGTCGAGGGTGTCGCCTCCCACAAGCGGATTGCAGGGAAACGGGATCCGCCGCCAAGGCCCGGTCCTGCACGGTCATCACAACGGGTGCAACCCGGAAATTCCGGCTCACCGACCGGTGTGATCGGCTTACCCGACCGGGAAGATCTTCGGCCGCTTCCGCCGCCATGGCCGGCAGGCGGCGGGGCACGGCAAGCTATACTTGGCGAGACGTAGTGAATCCTCGCTTCCGGCGATTCGTGCCCCGGGGGCCCGGGCAAGGTTTTGCAGGAATCGACGAAGGAAGACGGATGCCTCAGAGCCATCACAAACTTCGGATGCTGGTGATCGACGACGACCCGGCAACACACGAGGACTTCCGGAAGATCTTCGAAATCGACTCGGCGCGGCAAGGGCCCCAAGGCCTGCTGATGATCCGCGAGGCTCTCCGGCAGCGATGCCCCTACTTGATGGTGTTCGTCGACGCGCGGACGTCGCCGGGCGGGGACGGCGTGGAAACCGTCGGGCACATCCGGCGGGAGTTCCCGAAACTGCAGGTCGTGCTTTGCTCGGCCCTTTCGGATTGCACGTGGGAAGACGTTGCCGAGCGTTTCGGACAAGACGACCGGCTGTTGGTTTTGAGGAAGCCGTTGGACGCCGTCGAGGTCCGGCAACTGGCGGCGTCGGTCGGCCGGCGCATCCGGGCGAAGCAGGAGGCCCGGCGCGCCCGAGAGGAAGCCGATCGGCTGGCCAAAGAGCAAGCCCGGGCACTGGCCGACTCGAACATGATGATGGAAGCGTTACGCGAGAGCGAGGCGACGACCCTCGCGATCGTAGACACCGCGGGCGAAGGCATCATCGTGACCGACGAGAGCGGGATCATCGAATCCTTCAATCCGGCGGCCGAAAAGATGTTCGGCTATCGCGGCAGTGAAGTCAAAGGCCGCGAGGTAAAGACGCTCTTCCCGCCGGAGGATTACCGGCGTCACGACCCCCGTCCCACCAGCGACTCCGGCGTCGCCCCGCTGGTGGCTTTCGATTGCCAGGGCGTGGGGCGGCGCAAGGATGGAACTCAGTTTCCCTTGCTGCTGATTGTCAGCGAGGTGCGGCTGGGCGATCACCGGCTGTTTACCTGGCTGGTTCGCGACATCACCCAGCACGAACTGGCCCGGCAAGAACTGAAGAAATACGCCGACGCCCTGGAAAGGGCGAACCGGGCCTTGGGCGAGTCGTGCGCTGCCGCCGAAACGGCCAACCGGTTCAAGAGCGAATTCCTCGCCAACATGTCGCACGAGTTGCGGACCCCACTGCACGGCATCCTCAGCTTCGCCACCTTCGGGATCAAGAAAGCGGGCAGCGCCAGCCGCGAGGACTTGCTGCGATTCTTCCGGAAGGTCGAACACAGCGGCCGGGTGCTGATCACGTTGGTCAACGACCTGCTCGACCTAGCGAAGTTGGAGTCGGGCAAGATGAACTTCCAGTTCGCGCGCGTCGATCTACCCACCCTGCTGTGGTCGGTAGCCGACGAGTTCAGCTCCACCGCCGCGCATAAGAATATCGAAGTCGACTTTCACCGGCCGGACTTCGACGGATCGGTGTCGGCCGATCACGATAAACTCATGCAGGTGGCTCGAAACCTGTTGAGCAATGCGATAAAGTTCGCACCCCAGGGCAGCACGATCGAAATCGAGCTGAAGCAAAGGCGGCGATCGATCCGCGTTTCCGTTTGCGACCGGGGACCGGGCATTCCGGAGGACGAATTGGAGTCGGTTTTCGACAAGTTCATCCAGTCCAGCAAGACCCGCACTGGGGCGGGAGGCACGGGGCTGGGGTTGGCGATCTGCCGCGAGATCGTCTCCGCCCATCGGGGCCGCATTTGGGCCGGCAACCGTCCCGATGGCGGGGCCGTACTCTCGTTCGAGATCCCCCTGGGTTTGCACCACACGCCGGGCGACGAATCTCCGAACACCACCGGGGACATTACCCGAGACACTCAAACACATTCCGGCGAAGTCACCTTGGCGGCCACAATCCCTTAGCAAGAATCACGGAAACCATCCGCACGGACAACGTCCGTTCGCCCAGGCCAATCAGAAATGGAGACGAGCAATGAGCAAGCGAATCCAGATCGTCGACGACTGCGCCGTCAACGTGGAGATCCTTACGGAACTCCTCGGCGACAAGTACGAGTTGGCGACTTCCTGCAACGGTGAAGAGTGCCTCGAGCAGCTTCGCCAGTTCAGCCCCGACCTCGTCCTGCTGGACATCATGATGCCCGGGATCGACGGCTATGAAACGTGTCGCCGGATCAAGGAGAGTCCCTGCGGCGATTTCACTCAGGTGATCCTGGTCAGCGGCAAGGCGTCGCCGGCGGAGCGGTTGCAAGGGTACGACGTGGGAGCCGACGACTACATCATCAAGCCCTTCGACCACGACGAGTTGTTGGCAAAGATCCGCATCCAGTTCCGCTTGCGCGACACGCTGGAGGAAGTCTGGGCGGCCAACGCCAAGGTCCAGCAGTTCAACACGGAACTGGAAGACCTCGTGCAGCAGCGGACCGCCGAGCTGGTGGCCACCCGCGACGTGACCATCTTCGCCTTGGCCAAACTGGCCGAATCGCGCGATCCGGAGACCGGGGAACACCTGGAACGGATGCGGAACTACTGCCGGATTCTGGCCGACCAGCTCAGCCGCGAAGGACCGTACACCCAGCAGATCGACGAGAAGTTCGTCGACGACATCTACCGTTCCAGCCCGCTGCACGACATCGGCAAAGTCGGCATCCCCGACGCGATACTGCTGAAGCCGGGACGGCTGACGAAGGATGAATTCGAGATCATGAAACAACACTCCGCGATCGGCGCCGACGCCCTGCAACAGACCGTCGACCAAAACACCTGCGGAAGCTTCCTCGACATGGCGATCGACGTCGCTCGGTACCATCACGAACGCTTCAACGGGGCCGGGTATCCGGACGGGCTGGCCGGCTACGCGATCCCCCTGTCGGCGCGGGTCGTGGCCTTGGCCGACGTGTTCGACGCCCTGACGTCCGAGCGGGTCTACAAGGTGGCGTTCGAGCCGGCCCTGGCCAAGCAGATGATCGAAGAAGAGAAGTCAGAGCATTTCGATCCGGCGATCGTCGAAGCGTTTCAGGCCCGATACGACGACTTCCTCGACGTGCTGGGCGCCCGTGCCGAACCCGAGGAACTCGAACTCGTCGGGGCCGCTAACTCGGCCGACGCGCGACGCTGAACCCCGGACTACTGATCTGCCGGCTGCCTGGCCAACCTCTGGATCTGGATCTCGCGAACGGCCAGTTCGGCGTTCTTGTAATTCAGGCCGCCGTTGAGGTGCAGACCGATGCGGCCCCGCTCGGGCATGGCGCAGCCGAGGGCGCCGATCTGAGCCCCGTTGAGCCACACCACGATCCGATCGCCGCGACCCTCGGACCGAGTTGGGTATCGTGGGCCCGCAGCCAGATGCCGGCGTGGATCGGCCCGTCGGTGCGGAAGGTGACGGCCATCCGGTAGTCTTCGTATTCGGCGTTGGACCAGAGATCGCCGTCGGCGACTCCCGCCACGGCCGTGATCCGCCGCAGCTTGACCTTCCAATCGGCCTTGCCGGCGGTCCGCCATCCGGTCAGATCCCGGCCGTTGAACGCGGAGATCCAGGGGGCCGCCTGTTTCTCGGCTTCGGCGTTGAGCCCCTTGTCGATGTTGTGCGTGCCGTGGCAATCGGTGCAGATCGATTGCCCGGTGATCGCCCGGCCGTTGGGACGTTCCTTCCATGTTCCGAGGGGGGTTGCACGGCTGGCAAACGTCTGGTCTGCTGATCCTCGACGATCCGGCAATAGGGTGCAGCACTCCCCGCGCGGCCGGCAGCCGCAACCAAAGGGGATTAGGAGGTTAGGGATTTAGGGAATTGGGTCCGTCCTCGCAACCCTAACAGCCTAATCTCCTAATCCCTTGACCCCTTCTTTGCCGGACAAACACGTCGGCCGACAACGGAGCACCGACCATGCACCGGGAAACCATGACCCCGCGCCAGCGCGTGCTTGCCGCACTCAACCACCGCACACCCGACCGGGTGCCGATCGACCTGGGCGGCAACCAGACGGGCATCCATAAGTTCGCTTACCAGGCGTTGCTGGAACATCTGGGAATCGACGATGACCTGACCATCATGGACGCGGTGCAGCAACTCGCCCGGCCTTGCGAGGCGGTGCTGGAGCGTTTTCACGTTGACACCCGGTACATCGCGGCCAAACCGCCGGCCGACTTCCAGGGCGATATAGTCGTCAACCGTCGCGACGGCCGGCTGTGGCACGACCTGACCGACGAGTTCGGCGTCACCTGGTCGATGCCCGACGATCGGCCTTACTACATGGACGTCTCGCACCATCCGCTGGCCCCCAGTCCGGGATCGGAGGCCACGATCGAGGACCTGGCCGAGTATCCCTTCCCCCAAGGCGACGACCCGAGCCGCTTCGAGGGACTCCGCAGCCGGGCACTGCAACTCCGCCGGGAAACGCCGTACGCGGTTCTCAGCGGTATCTCGGGTGTGGTCTACGAGATCTGCTGGTACATGCGGGGCCTCGAGCGTTGGTTCATCGACATGATGACGCAGCCCGAGTTCTGCGAGGCCCTGCTCGATCGAACGCTGAAGTTCTGGCTGGACTGGTTTCGCCTGTTCCTCGACGAGGTGGGCGATCTGGTCGACGTGATCATGATCGGCGACGACCTGGCCGGCCAGAGCGGACCGCTGTTTCGGCCGGAGTTCTACCGCCGCGTGGTGAAACCGCGTCACCAGCGGCTGGTGCAATACATCCGCTCGCGTCTATTGCCCGTCAACCCCGGGGCGAAGATCTGGTACCACACCTGCGGGTCGTGCGCCGAGTACATCCCCGACCTGCTGGACAACGGCATCCATGCGCTGAACCCGGTGCAGATCGGCATCCCCGGCATGGATCCGGCCGAGTTAAAGGCCCGTTTCGGCGACCGGCTGGTCTTCTGGGGCGGGGCGATCGACGTGCAACACGTGCTGCCGTCGGCCACGCCCGAACAGATACGGCAGCACGTGCGGCACAATCTCGCCATCTGGAAGCCCGGCGGCGGCTACATCTTCAACAACGTCCACAACCTCCAGGCCGGCGTCCCGGCCGAGAACATCGCGGCGTTGTTCGACGCCGCCTACGAGTTCGGCTTCTACGACTAAGCCGCCGGCAGCTTCCCCTGCCCAACAGCCGCTTGCGGCTTCGCACTCATACCCCATTCTCCCCCACCAACCGGGCAAAATGCTCAAACGACCGATCGTACGTCTGCTCCGCATCATTGGGGAAGCAACAAGCGGGCAGTTGCCGGCTGCGAAGATGATAGCTGATACAGTCGCAACAGATTCCTTTTCGAGCACAAGGCTCGTAACTACAGTTGCAAGACTTCAAGTTCTGCTCTTTCTTACATTCCATGGGATACTCCTACGATCCTGTTTCGGGTCCAGCAAGTACTCAATCCGCTCCGAGTCCAACAACTGCAAGAACTCTTTGAAGTCGGGCGGAAGTTGCCTCGTAGCCATAGTTGACCGTCCGCATGAATTCCATCGCGGCGAGCCGCTCCTGCGGCGTCTTGGAAAGCCAAAACGCCCGATCTTCCGAGTCGTCGCCCAGCGGCGCTACCGAAACCACGGTCTTGTCCATTTTCGATGATCGCACGGGATCGTTCATAGCAGTCGCATTCGTTGAAACGGCAAAGGAGCTTCAGGCCTCGTCGCCCTCGGGCTTCGTTTTCGGCTTGACCTCCAGCGACGTGACCAGCATCAGGTCCACGATATTGAAGGAGTCGTCCAACTGGTAAACAATCGCAGTGCGTCCGCTCGGCGAGATGGTGATGAACTCGCGATGACGAACCGGGATCTCGCGACCATCGGCCAAATGCAGCGCGAACGGCTCAAACGGTTCAGCCCCGTACAGCTTGCGGACTTCTTCAACTCTCATGACGTTACTCCTATTGCTATTATCGCCCGCCAAACCGGCCGCGTCAACCGGCCTACGGCCTCAATCCAGCATCGTCAACGGGTTCTGGCGATTCTTCAGTGGAAACGTCACCGGGCCGCCGAGGCGTTGCGACTCGAACACGGCCACGATCATCTCGGTGGCGGTGCGGGCTTCGTAGATGTTGGTGAGCGGCTGGCGGTCCTCTTCGATCGACGCGATCAGGTCCTTGACTGCCCGGACGTTGCCGCCGTGCAGGCCGTCGTTGGGCAGCGGCTCCGGCTGGCCGATGCCGGCGGAGGTCAGCGGCAGCCAACGTTTGCCGGTGCGGCCCGGCGACCACGAGGAATCGGGAAGGAATTGAATGTCGGGCAGGTGGCCCGTGTTGTGCAGTTGGATGATTCCCTTGGAGCCGTAAATCCGCAATCCAAAACGCGTCGGGCTGCCGGCCCCGCCGCGGACCGAGTCGAAGTAGCCGGTGATCCCGCTGGAAAGCCGATACATCGCATGGACCTCATTGCCGGCCAACGGTCCGATGCCTTCGCTGCCCGGCTTGACGTCCTGCTTGCGAATGGGGCGGCCGTCCTGCAACACGGTGCTGAAACACCACTGCGGATCGCCGCCGAAGTGGTTCATCAGGTTCAACATGTGCGTACCCAGCACCCAAAGGTCTTCGCCGCCGGCGCGGGCGTCCTCCTTGCCCCGGGCGCGGAGCTCCAGAATGCGGCCGAGCTTGCCGGAGGCGATCGCTTCGCGGATCACCGGCAGCTTTTGGCTGTGGCGGGTCTGATGGGCAATGGCCAGCTTGACCTTGTGCCGCTGGCAGGCCGCGACCATCTCGTCGGCCTCGGCCAAGGTGCGGCACATCGGCTTCTCGAGGTAGATCCCCCGCACGCCGCGCTCGGCGGCGGCAGTGACCATCTCGCAATGCTGATCGAGCCATCGCGGGCCGACGCTGAGAAGATCGGGCTTGATCTCGTCGAGCATCCGTCGATAGTCGGCAAACCCTTTCGGCCCGTCGAGCCGATTGACGGCGGCGGCGAGTCCTTTTTCATCGGCATCGGCCACGGCGACGAGCCGGGTGCCCGGCACGTCCGACCAGACGCGGTCCATCCCGTGTCCGTAGTTTCCCCGCCCGGTGTGTCCGATCACGGCCACACGGTATCCGGCCGGTTCGGCCCGGACGCCGCGTGCCGATTGCGAGCCCACCATGGCGGAGCCGGCCGCGGTGGCCGCGGTGGCCGCGAAGATGAATCCCCGGCGGTCCAGCGCCGCCGGTTCTGTCTTGCCTCCAGAGCGTTCGTCTTGGGTCATGGCATGATCTCCTGGGGAGCCAAAAACGGGCGGAATCACCAGCCACCATCGTAGCCCGTCCACGCCACGATCTCAACAGCCCCGGCAACCCGAAGCCCTAACCATCTGGGTATCGCCCTCTCAACGCGAAGAACCGGGAGAATCTGATTGATCCGTTTCGCGTGGCCGGATTCCTGCGACAGATGGGCCTTCCGTGCCGCTGCGTCGCTTCGCCGCCTCGGAATCCAGCTATGTTTGTAAAAAGGAGAATCCGGCGTCCGCCCTTTTTGTTCCGGCACCCCCCGTGTCCTCAGGCGTCGAAGACCAGGAGCAGATCCATGTCTACAGGTTCGGTGAAGTGCGGTGTCGAGACGGGAATCCTGCTGGAAGCGGGAACCAACGAATTGGAGATTCTGATCATCGAGGTGGGCGGCGGCTGCTACGGGGTCAACGTGGCCAAAGTCCGCGAGGTGCTCGAAGCCTTACGGCCGACGCATTTGCCCCAGTGCCATGAGGCGGTCGAAGGTTCGGTGTCGATCCGCGGCATGGTCGTGCAATTGGTCAATCTGACGAAATTCCTCGACGGCGACTGCCCGGCGTCTCGCCCGCGTCCCGGGGACAAGATGCTGGTGATGGAATTCAACCAACAGACGATCGCCTTCCGCGTACACGCGGTGGAGACGATCGTGCGAACTTCCTGGAGCAACGTCCAGCCAATGCCGCAGATCGAAAACCTCGAGGCCCCGGTCACCGGCATCGTGCCCGTCGACGACCGGCTCGTCTTGATGCTCGATTTCGAGGCGATCGGCCGGGTCGTGGGCATGACGGGACAGGAGCATTCGGAGACCGACGAGCCGGTCGACTCAGTGGAACCGCCGGACGGCGCGTTTTCCGGCCCGGTCGTCTTCGCCGAAGACTCCTCCATGACCCATAAGCTGCTCAAACGCGAGCTGCGCCTGGCCGGCTGTCTCAGTAGCCGCGGGTTCCACGACGGCCGGTCCGCCTGGGACTATCTCTGCGAGTTGGCGGCCGATTCCACGCCGGGGACCATCCGCGAAAAAGTCGCCGGTGTGATCAGCGACGTCGAAATGCCGCGGATGGACGGTTTGAGCCTGACTCGCAGCATCCGCGAACACCCGGTGCTCGGCGACGTGCCGGTGGTGTTGTTCTCTTCGATCGTTTCCAAGGACAACGAGAAGAAGGGGCTGCAAGTCGGCGCCGACGCCCAGATCGCCAAAGGAAACTACCGCGACCTGGTCCAAACGCTCGCCGAAGCCATCCGAAATCGAAGCTCCCAACGCCAACCCGCCGCGGCCGGCGCGTAGGTCAGGGCTTGCCCTGACACAACGACAGCCCTGTCCGGACGCAACGGACAAAAGGAAGGACCGGGCGGACGGTCCGGCCTGGATGTCCGTCAGGGCAAGCCCTGACCTACTCGTCGTTTCCCTTCGCCGGGATCTCTCGGCCGTGGGGGTCGGTGGCGGTGGTGTCGACTTCCGCCGCGAGTCGGCGCTGCAGACGCTCGTCGATGTAGTGTTCCATGCGGGTGGCCGGCTCGTGGACGTGGTCCAGCGGAAGCCCGAGCTTTTGCACCAGGTAGACCTCCCAGAGCCGATGCGAGCGGACCAAGCGGGTGGCCTGCCGGCGGCCGGAGTCGGTCAGGCGGACGGCCGTCGGGTCACGTTTCACGTCGCCGCGTCGGACCAGCGACCGCAGCGCCCAATCGGCCAGCAGTCCGCCGCCGACGGCCTGTCTCGCCTCGCCAGGCCCCAACGTCTGCCCGACGGCCAGTTCCTCCACCCGATACAACATGCCGAGCAGGTCCTCGCGGACGATTCGCAGCGAGATTTGCAGGTTGTGCAACAGCTTGCTGAGGATGCCGTAGCGGGGCGAGAGGAACACGGCCGCCAGATAGAAGATTCCCACGATCACCGACATCGCCCCGGCCGTGTTGACGTTGAAGTGGACCGCTGCGGCGTGTCCCAGCACGGCCGCGGCGACGGCCATGGCGGCGGACATTCCCATCATGGTCCCCAGCCGGTCGGTGAGCAGGTGGGCGGTGGCCGGCGGCACGATCAGCATGGCGATCACCAGGATCGACCCGACTTGCTCGAAGGAGGCCACCGTGGTCAGCGCCACCAGGGCCATCAGCAGGTAGTGGATCACCCCGGGGCGAAGGCCCATCGTGCCGGCCAGCGCCGGGTCGAAGGAACTGATCAGCAGTTCCTTCCAGAAGACCGCGATGAACAGGGCGTTCAACAGCAGCACGGGGGCGATGGTGACCATGGCCCGGGGGATCTCGTAGCCGGCTACCGACACCGTGTTGATCTGGACCATTTCGAGCACGCCGTTGAGCACGCAATCGGCGTCGAGGTCGACGGCATGGCCGTAGCGTTTGATGAGGATCACGCCCAGGGCGAACAGCGAGGTGAAGACCACGCCCATGCTGGCGTCTTCAGCCACGCCGCCGTGGCGGTGGAGGGTTTCGATCAGCACGGTGGTCAGCATCCCCACGGCCAAGGCCCCGACGCCCATATAGATGATGTTCACGCTGCCGGAGAGCGCAAAGGCCACCACCAGTCCCGGCAACACGGCGTGGGAGATGGCGTCACCCAACAAGCTCATCCGCCGCAGGACCAGGTAGCAGCCCAACAGGGCGCAGGCCGTATTGGTCAGCGCAGCGATCGTGATCACCCAGAAGTCGGTCTGCGTGTTGGGGTCGAGTTGGTCCAGCCAGTCAAGCATCGGGTGGCTCATTCATCGGGGAAAACGGTTGGAAAAGGAAAGCGATGACAAGTCATCGCACTCCAAACCTGTTTCTTTACAACCTCTCAGGGGGTCAGCAGTTTCTTTCCCGCCAGCCCGCCGCTGGCGGCCAACTCGGCCTCGAGGTGTTCGAGGATCTCCGGAGTCAACAGGTGTTCGATCGAGTCGGCGTCACGGTCGACGTGGTCCGGCGCGATGTGGATGTCGTGAACGAGGAACAGCTCCCAGAGGCGATGGGCGCGAACCAGCCGGCCGGCTTCGGCCACGCCTCGGCTGCTCAGCCGGGCGCCGCCGGGCCGCGGTTCGACCAGCCCGGCACGCGCCGCCCACCACAGCAGCCACCGAGCCCAACCGCGACTCCATGCCCGCTCACTCAGCAACCGGTCGATGGAAACGTCCGTCAGCCGGGGCAGTTGCGGTACGCTGATTTCGTACATGGTTCGCAGCAGGTTCTCCCGGGCGGTCTTCCGCCTCAGCCGCAGACCGGTCCAGAGCCGGGCCAGCACGCCGCGGCCGGGCGCGAAGAAGACGGAAAACAGAAAGATGGCCGTCCCGCAGAGCACGATCACCGGACCGGTCGGCGGATTGAACCCCAGCCACGTCTTCACCACGCCGGCCGAGAGCGTCGTGCCGACCGCGCCGATCAGCCCGCCGATCACGCCGGAGAGCAGCAGCAGCGGTCCCAGGCGGTTGGTCCAGAACCGGGCGGTGGCCCCCGGCAGGATCAGCATGGCCGACATCAACACCACGCCGACCGCCGGCAGCCCCATCACGGTGACCAGGGCCAGGGTGCCCATCATCGTCAGGTCGAGCGTCAAGGTCGGCCAGCCCTGGGCCCGGGCGAAACCGGGGTCGAAGCTCAGGACCTTGAACTCCTTGTACAACAGCAGCACCACCAGCAGCGAGACGGCGGACACGGCGGCGATGGTTTGCAGGTCCTGCCGGTTCATCACGGCCGCCTGGCCGAAGATGAACGTTTCCAGCCCGGCCTTGCTGCCGCCGCCGGGGCGATTCTGGATCACGCTGGAGAGCACGATACCGGCCCCGAAGAAGGTGCTCAGCACGATGCCCATGGCGGCGTCTTCCTTGGTTCGGGTCCATCGGCAGACGAGGGTCATCAGGCCGACGCCCAGCAAGGCGGTGAGAAACGCCCCGGCGAGCATGCCGGTGAAGTGTGTCCGTCCGATCACCAGAAACGCCAGTCCCAGCCCGGGCAGGGCGGCATGGGAAAGCAGATCGCCGACCAACGCGCGGCGTCGCAGGACGGCGAAACTCCCCAGCACGCCGGCCGTGCCTCCCAGCAGGGTCGTGCCCAGCAGGACGATGAAACCCAGGTAGCTCACCGCGCCGGTTCTCCCAAGCGGACCGCTTCGGCCGCTTCGTCGAGCACCGTCAAGCGGCCGCCGTAGGTCTTGTTGAGGTTCTCGGGCGTAAAAGTGGTTTCGGTCGGACCGGCCGCGATCAGCCGCATGTTCAAGAGGATCACGTGATCGAAGTAATCGCGGACGGTTTGCAGGTCGTGGTGCACCACCAGCACGGTCTTGCCATCGTGCCGAAGCGTCTGTAGCAGACCCACGATCGCTTGCTCGGTGGTGGCGTCGACGCCGGCGAACGGCTCGTCCATGAAGTAGATCTGGGCGTCTTGGGCCAAGGCCCGGGCCAGAAACACGCGCTGCTGCTGCCCGCCGGAGAGCTGGCGGATCTGTCGCCGGCTGAATCGCTCCATGCCGACCTGCGTCAGACACTCTTCTGCCCGGCGGCGTTGGCGGCGTCCGGGACGGCGGAACCAGCCCAACCGGCCGTAGGTTCCCATGGTAACCACGTCCAGCGCGGTGACGGGAAAATCCCAGTCGACCGATTCCCGCTGGGGGACGTAGCCGACCAGGTGGCGCTGCCGCGCGTAGGGCCGGCCGTAGAACTCGACCTTGCCGCTGGCCAGCGGGATCAATCCCAACACGGCCTTGATCAGCGTGCTCTTGCCCGCCCCGTTGGGGCCGACCATGCCGATCAGTTTCCCCTGCGGCGCGGTCAGGTCGATGTCCCAGAGCACCGGCTTGCGGTGGTAGGCGACCGTCATGTCGTGGATTTCCAGCGGCGGGGGGGACATGAGCTATTTCAGTGCCTCAACGATCGTGTTTACGTTGTACTCGACCATGCCGATGTACGTTCCCTCGAGAGTCCCGGCCGACCCCATGGCGTCGGAGAACAGCTCGCCCCCGACGACCACGCGATGTCCCCGTACGTCACAGGCCCCGATCATCGACCGCAGGTGCCGGGCCGGAACGCTGCTCTCGACGAACACCGCTTTGATCCGGCGGCTGACCAGCAACTCGACCAGGGCGTCGGCGGTCACCAGGTCGACTTCGTCGGCGGTGCTGATTCCTTGAAGGCCGTGGACCTCCACGTCGTAAGCGTCGCCGAAGTAGCCGAACGCGTCGTGGGCGGTGACCATCACCCGCCGCTTGGTGGGGATCTCGGCCATTCGCTCCTTGCACGACTCGTGCAAGGCCGAGAGTCGCGACAGGTAGCCGGCCAGGTTGTGGCGGTAGTCATCCGCATGGTCCGGGTCCAGGGCCACCAACTTCTCGGCCGCGTAGTCGACGCACTCGGCCCACAAGGAGACATTAAACCAGACGTGCGGGTCGTACTGGTCGTCGGAGCCGGGCACCTTGCGAAGCGAATCGTGTTGGTCTTGGTGGATGCCCTCGGTAACGGCGTGGACCGGTTTTCGGGTCGCCAGCTTCTCGAGCAGGCTGGCCAGACGTCCCTCCAGGTGCAGCCCGCTATAGAACACCACGTCGGCGGCGTTGAGCTTGCGGACGTCGCCGGGAGTGGCCTTGTAGAGGTGCGGATCGACGCCGGGCCCCATCAGCGACTGGACGGTGAGGTGGGAGCCGCCGATGTTCTCGAGCATGTCGGCGATCTGACCGGTGGTGCAGACCACCGCAAGCGGATAGCCGGGCCGGCCGTCGGATTTGGCGTCGGCCCCATGGCAGCCGCCCGCGGAAAGACCGGCGAGCATCGCCACGGCCAGCCAACCAAGGTTTGCAGCATCGCGTTTCACGGCGTTCACCTCCCGGTGGTGAGGATATCGGCTGCGAGAAGAAGATTCTGGTCTTCCGTCCAACAATACGACGCACGCCGAGCAGTGAATGGTACAAAAGTGATCGTCACGGCGGAAATGGTTTCAGGGTGTAGTTGCAAGTTGCGTGACAGACACGACTTATGGCACGAGACGTTTTCGGACACTTTGGCCGGGCCCTCGACGGATGGGGTGAGGAAACCCGATATGCCACCTTTGTCGGATGCGCCGCGGCAGGCGAAAAAGGGCCGCCGGCCGTGGCCGCATGGCCGAAATAAAAGGGAGCGAAGGTTTTTTGCGCACCCGAGAACAGCGTGATCTGGTGGCAAGCATTCGTCCAACCCGTCAACAATCTCGTGACGACGCTCCGCGTCCCCGAATCACCATAACCCGTTACGCCATACAAAGTTTCGTTTCAGGGACGCGGAGCGTCCAAGATGTGCGTTCCCACGCAGAGCGTGGGAACGAGGGCACGCGTGAAGAATGTGGTCGCGTGTGGACGATCTGCGAAAATCGGATGACGTCGCGGTCGCAAGGACGAAGACTTCTGATACCCGGTTTGACCCGCTCGCCGGTTACCGATAGATTTAAGTGAGAGTGTGCTTCAGTTCAGCCCTGTGGGAGGCGACTCCGTCGGCGATGGATTTGATCTACTTCAAACGATACCGCATGCAGATCGACCTGGTCGGCCGCGACCTTTCCCGGGCGGTGCCCAACGGATACCGTTTTTTGCCGTGGAACCCGTCGCTGTTGGAGGAGTTTGCCGAAGCCAAGTACCTCAGCTTCCACGACGAGATCGACGCCAATGTTTTCCCTTGCCTGGGCGAACTGGTCGGCTGCCGGCGGCTGATGGGCGAAATCTCCCGAAAGCCCGGCTTCCTGCCCGAAGCTACCTGGCTGGCGGTGCATACGGACCCCGACACGCAGCAGCAAGAGCATTGCGGGACCGTGCAAGGGATCCGCGACCGGGGCGGGATGGGCGCCATTCAGAACCTGGGAATCACGCCGTCGCACCGCGACGACGGCCTGGGCACGTGCCTGTTGTTTCAGGCCCTGCGGGGGTTTCGCCAAGTCGGGCTGCGGCGGGTCTACCTGGAAGTGACCGCACAGAACGAGGGGGCCATCCGACTTTATCACCGGCTCGGGTTCACCACGGTCAAAACCGTCTTCAAGACGGTGGAGGCGGCCTATTCGTAACCAAAGTAGCCGTCTCGCTCCGCGAGACGAAGCTTCATCTCGCGGAGCGAGACGGCTACTATAAAAGGCGGCCAACCCAGAAAACGCCCACCAGAAAACCTCCACCAAAGAATCCCCACAGAGACACCACGTGAGCGAATCGATCCACTCCCATACGTTTCCCAACGGCCTGGTGCTGGTGGCCGAGCCGATGCCCTGGCTGCAGTCGGCCGCTTTTACGTTCTTTGTGCCGGCCGGCTGTGTCCGCGATCCGGCCGACCGCAGCGGACTGAGTAGTTTCACCTGTGAAATGGTCCAGCGGGGGGCCGGCCGCCGCGACAGCCGCCAGTTCGTGCTCGATCTGGACAACCTGGGCGTGGAACGCAGCGAATCGGTCTCCGACGCCCATACCGGATACGGCGGCGCCACCCTGGCCGAAAACCTGCTGCCGGCGCTGCCGATCTTTGCCGACCTGCTCCGCCGCCCCCACTTGCCGGCCGACCAGTTGGAGGCCGGCCGGCTATTGATGTTCCAGGAGCTTCGGGCCGTGGAGGACGAACCGGGGCAAAAGACCATCATCGAGCTGCGACGCCGCCACTATCCCGATCCCTGGGGTCGGCCGGCCCATGGCGAGCAACTGGCCTTGGAGGCGATCACTATCGACGACGTCCGTGGCCACTTCCAGCGGTGTTATCGACCCAACGACGCCGTGGTCGGCGTGGCCGGGCGTTTCGACTGGGAGCAACTCAAGGACCGCATCGAGCAACTGCTGGGCGATTGGCCGTCGCAGCCGTCGGACTCGATCGTCCCGCGGCCGGCCGGCCCCAAGTACGCGCATCTTCCTTACGAGTCGAACCAGACCCACATCGGCATCGCTTACCCCAGCGTGCCTTATCGCCACCACGACTACTTCCAAGCATGGGGGGCGGCGGGTGTGCTCGGCCGGGGCAGCAGCACGCGGCTGTTCACCGAGGTCCGCGAGCGCCGCGGGCTCTGCTACACGGTCTACGCCACCCACCACACGCTGCGCGACTACGCTGCCGTGTTCTGCTATGCCGGAACCAGCGCCGAAAGGGCCCAGGAAACCTTGGACGTGACGCTGGCCGAACTCGACCGCCTGGCCAAAGGGGTCGAAGCGGATGAGCTGCACCGGCTGAAGGCGCGGATCAAGAGTTCCCTGATCATGCAGCAGGAGTCCAGTTCCGCCCGAAGTTCCGCGATCGCCCGCGATTGGCACCACCTGGGCTGCGTGCGGCCGCTGGACGAGGTCGAACGGCTGATCGACGAGTTGACCTGCGAAAGTGTCAACGCCTACCTGGCCGAGCATCCGCCGGCTGATTTCACCCTGGTCACGCTCGGTCCCCGCGAGTTGGAGGTGCCCGTTGGAGTTTCTTGAACACACCCTGGAAAACGGCTTGCAGATCGTCGCCGAGTGCGACGGGCAGGCCCGATCGACGGCGCTGGGGTTCTTCGTCAATACCGGCTCTCGCGACGAACGCGACGCCATCGCCGGCGTGAGCCATTTCCTCGAGCACATGATCTTCAAGGGCACGCCCACCCGCTCGGCCGACGACGTCAACCGCGAACTCGACGAAATCAGCCCCGACTACAACGCCTTCACCAGCGAAGAAAACACCGTCTTCTACGCGGCCGTGTTGCCGGAGTGCCAGGATCGGGCGGTCGATCTGTTGGGCGACATCCTGCGGCCGTCGCTGCGAACCGAGGACTTCGACACCGAGAAGAAGGTGATCCTCGAAGAAATCCACAAGTACGAGGACCAGCCACCCTTCGGAGCCGACGACAAGGCCAAGGCGGCCTACTTCGGATCCCATCCGCTGGGGCGCAGCGTGCTGGGAACGGCCGACAGCGTCACCGCCCTGAGCGTGGACGCCATGCGGGAGTATTTTCGCCGCCGCTACAGTCCGGGCAACGTCTCGCTGATTGCCGCCGGCCGGGTCGATTTCGAGGCCTTGGTGGCCGGGGCCCGGCGCCGCTGCGCGAGTTGGGAGCCGGTCGACACCGGCCGCACGATCGAACCGGCCACGCCCCACGAAGCGTTCCGGACGATTTGTAAAGACATCGCCACGCAGCAATACACACTGCAACTGGCCCACGGCCCGGCGGCCGACGACGACGATCGATTTGCCGCCAACCTGCTGGCCATGGTGTTGGGCGACGATTCGGGCAGCCGGCTGTATTGGGAATTGATCGACCCGGGACTGGCCGAACACGTGGGGATAAGCCATGCCGAGTATGACGGGGCCGGCGTGATGATGACCTTCATGAGCTGCGACCCGCAGTGCACCGCCGACAACCTCCAGCGGATCCTCGACGTCTACCGCCGCGCCGAAACCGACGGCATTACGGCCGAAGAACTCCAGCAGGCCAAGAACAAGATTCGCTCCCGCATTGTCCTCTCCAGCGAGCGGCCCCGCGGCCGGCTGTTCGCGGTGGGTAGCGACTGGATCTACCGCCGCAAGTATCGTTCGGTCGGCGAGGACCTCGAGGCCGTAGCCGCCGTCACGCCGCAACAGGTCATGGCCGTGCTGGCGAAGTATCCGCTCAGTCGCGGCACCACGGTAACCATCGGCCCGCTGGACGACGTGCCGCCGCCGAAGTAGCCGCCAGCCGCCGGTGTTAGCCGCAAGCGGCCTCAGTGCGGGTTGACAAACTGCGGCCCGGCCCCGTACTCTACCGAGTGGCGATCTGCCCCAGTCAAACCATGTCCTTGCCAGGAGATGCAAAATCATGGCCGTGATTTACCGTGTGAATATGTCGGACCTCTCGGTGCGTTCGGAATCCCCCAGCCAGGAGGTTCTGGAAACCGGCGGCCGGGGGTTGACCTCAGCGATCATCGCAGCCGAGGTGTCTCCCACGTGCCATGCCCTTGCGGCCGAGAACAAACTGGTCATCGCGCCGGGTATCTTGACTGGAACGGGGGCCCCCTGTTCGGGCCGGCTTTCAGTCGGAGCCAAAAGCCCGTTGACCGGCACCATCAAAGAGAGCAACTCCGGCGGCATGGGGGCCATTGCTATGGCCACACTAGGGATCAAGGCAATCGTGCTTCAAGGCAAGCCGGCCGACGGCAAGCTGTATCGCCTGGTGGTCAACGCCGGAGGACTGAAGATCGAACCGGCCGACGACCTGGCCGGCCTGGGCAACTACGACACGGTGGCCAAGCAGTTCGAGGAGTTCGGCGACAAGATCTCCTGTCTGAGCATTGGCCCGGCCGGCGAGATGTACGCGGCGGCGTCCACCATCGCGGTCACCGACGTGGAAGGACGCCCCACGCGGCACTGCGGACGCGGCGGCCTGGGGGCCGTGATGGGCAGCAAGGGCGTGAAGGTGATCGTCATCGACCCGGCCGGCGGCGAGCGACCCAAGCCGGCCGACGCCGAGGCGTTCAAAAAGGGCGCCCAGAAATTCAACGAAGGGCTCAAGAAGCATCCCGTCACCGGCGAGGGGTTGCCCACGTTCGGCACCAACGTCCTGGCCAACCTGATCAACGAGGCCGGCGCCTATCCCACCCGTAACTTCCAGGAGGGACAGTTCGAAGGAACCGAGGCCATCAGCGGCGAGAGGCAGCACGACATGATCCTGGAGCGCGGCGGCAAGATCGCCCATGCCTGCCATCGCGGCTGCACGATCAAGTGCTCGCGAATCTGGGTCGACGAGAAGGGCGATTACGTAACCAAGGGGCCCGAGTACGAGACCATCTGGTCGCATGGGGCCAACTGCGGCATCGACGACCTCGACGCCATCGCCCGGATGGATCGCATGGACGACGACCTGGGGCTCGATACGATCGAGACCGGGGCCACCATCGGCGTGGCCATGGAAGCCGGCATTATTTCCTTCGGCGACGTCGACGGCGCGATCGGGCTGCTCGAAGAGGTCGCCAAGGCAACGCCGCTGGGCCGGCTGGTCGCCTCGGGGGCCGACGTGCTCGGCAAGGCCTACGGCGTCTCGCGAATCCCGACCGTCAAGGGCCAGGCCATGCCCGCCTACGATCCCCGGGCCACGCAAGGCATCGGCGTGACCTACGCCACCTCGACCATGGGCGCCGATCACACCGCCGGGTATGCCATCGCCGCGAACGTCTTGGGCATCGGCGGAACGGTCGATCCGCTGAAGCCCGACGGCCAGGTGGAACTCAGCCGCAACCTCCAGATATCCACCGCCGCGATCGACGCCTCGGGCATGTGTCTGTTCATCGCCTTTGCCCTGCTGGACGATTCGACGGTGCTGGACGGTCTGTGCGAGATGATCGGTGGGCTCTACGGCCGGCCGTATTCCGCCGACGACTTCATCGCGCTGGGCAAGCAGACCCTCGGCGGCGAGCGCCGGTTCAACACGGCGGCCGGCTTCACCGCGGCCGCCGACCGCCTGCCCGACTTCTTCAAGACCGAGAAACTCGCCCCGCACGACATCACGTTCACCGTGCCCGACGAGGAACTGGACACGGTCTACGACTTTATGGAAGAGAAGTAGTTGAGCGTGTCCGGGAATTCAAAACGCCGGAAACCACTGTAGGGAACGGCCTCCGTGCCGTTCCGTGGAACCACGGATCGCACCGGAACGGCACAGAGGCCGTTCCCTACAACCTGGAATTCCCGGACACGCTCAAGTAGTTTGCAGCCGCTTGCGGCTTCGCATCCAAGGAGTCCTCATCCAAGGAGTCCCCGCGCCATGCCGTCCCGGATCGCCGTTGCCGTGCTGCTATGCACCTGGGCCCCTCAGGCGGCCCACGCCGACGATCCGCGAGCAGACCGGGCCCAACTCCGTCGCCAGGCCGCCGCCGCACTGCGCAAGGCCGTCGAATTCTTTCGCAGCCGGGTCGCCACCGAAGGCGGCTATCTGTGGCGTTACAGCGAGGACCTTGCCACACGGGAAGGCGAGGGCAAGGCCTCGGAGACGACCGTCTGGGTACAGCCGCCCGGCACGCCTTCGGTGGGAATCGCCTTCTTCAACGCGTACCACGACACGGGCGACGAGTACTACCTCGACGCGGCCCGCCGGGCCGGCGATTGTCTGCTGCGGGGGCAGTTGCGCAGCGGCGGCTGGGACTATCGCATCGAGTTCGACCCGCAGCGCCGCCGGCGCTACGCCTATCGCGTGGATGCACCGCTCGAGGGAACCGGCCAACGCAACACGTCCACGCTGGACGACGACACGACCCAGGCCGCCTTGCGGCTGCTGATGCGGTTGGACAAGACGCTGCGGTTCCAGGAAGCCGGCATCCACGAGGCGGCCGAGTATGCACTGTCGAAGCTGCTGGAGGTCCAGTATCCCATCGGCGCCTGGCCGCAGCGGTTCCAGCGGCCGCCGGACGCGGAGAAGTTTCCCGTCAAAAAGGCCGGCTATCCCGCGTCCTGGTCGCGGACACATCCCCGCGTCAGTTATTCCGCCGGCTACACGTTCAACGACAACGCCATCGGCGACGTGGTCGACGTGATGTTCGAGGCCTGGCGGACTTACGGCGAAGGGAAGTATCGGGCGGCGGCCGAGCGGGCGGGCCATTTCATCCTCTTGGCCCAAATGCCCCAACCGCAGCCGGCTTGGGCGCAACAGTACGATGCCGACATGCACCCCGTTTGGGCCCGAAAGTTCGAGCCGCCGTCGGTCACCGGCGGGGAGTCGCAAGGCGTGATGCGAACCTTGCTGCAGCTCTACCGCGAGACCGGCGACAAGAAGTATCTCGAACCGATTCCGCCGGCCATCGCCTATTTCCGCCGATCCCTACTGCCGGACGGCCGGTTGGCCCGTTTCTACGAACTGAAGACCAACCGGCCGCTCTATTTCACCAAGAGCTACGAGTTGACCTATAGCGATGCCGACGTGCCGACCCATTACTCCTTCAAGGCCGGCAACGCACTCGATCAAATCCAGCGCGAGTACAAACGCTTGCTCGAAGTCGACCCCCGGCAGTTGCCGCAACGGCCCGGCAGGTCACGCAGAAGGGCTTCCGAGAGTCAAAGCGTGCAAGTGCAAAGCGTGATCGAGGCACTCGACGCCGAGGGCCGTTGGGTTGAAGAGGGACGGCTGAAGTACCATGGCCCGAACGATCCGACCGAGCGGGTGATCGACTGCCGTACGTTTATCCAAAACGTCGAGATACTCAGCGAGTATCTCAGAAAATGACTTGTTTTCAAGGGCTATTGATTCCTAGCCGGGAATCCCTATCCTGACTTCCCCCTCTTCCCTCATGCGGCCCGGCGGTGGGCAAAAAAGATTCGCGGGAAGCTCCACTACTTCGGTCCCTGGGACGATCCCGACGGCGCCGTACAGAAGTACCTTGAGAAACGAGACGCATGGCAAGCGCGCGATCCCCCGTGAGTCCATTCTTCAGATCATCGACGCACTTCGAGTTCGCGGCTGGCTGGCACCACCCAAAGAGCAAGGGGTGGTATCCGCATGACGACCGCCATGAAGCTCGATCCTGCCTGGAATGTGGTTGCCGACCCCGACGACGAGGACCGGCGGCTACTTTTGCCGGTAAAAACCAATCTCGCCAAGACGACCCTGGTGACAACCAAGAGAGTTATACGTTTTGAGGCACACGGCCATCTGCTGGCCAACATCATGGCCTCGGTGGCCCAGGGGCAGAGCGATGTACGAGGCCACATCATTATCGCCGGCGGGTGGTGCAAGACAGCCTTTTGGAGGCGTCACGGCGGCTGCCGGAGTACCTGAGTCGACAGGCCGTCCCATTTTTTGTGTGGTTGAGAGGGTGGGCGGGATTCCGTTGTCGGAGGAATCGGTCATGCTCCTGGCAGACCGACTGGCCTATTCGGGCACAACCCCCAGCGGCCGGATGAGAAGAGAGGAGACACGCTCTCAGGCCCGGGCCGCACTGGCTCGGCTGGCCCCGGACGATCAAGAAGTGTTGGTTTTGCGACACCTGGAACAGTTATCGACCCGCGAGATTGCGGCGATCCTGGAGATTTCCGAACCGGCGGTCCGTCATCGGCAGCGTCGGGCTTTGGAGCGGCTGACGAAGTTGCTCCGCCGCGATGTACCGGAGAGAGAAAACGAATGACCGAGCAAGTCCATGCTACGGGCGCGGAGGCCGCGACAAGCGAAGTCCTCGACGACTTGTACGAGGAAATCACGGCCAAGGTGCAGGCCGGCGAAGAGCCGGACCTGGAAGCCTACGTGCGGAAGTTTCCAGAATACGCCGATCAACTCCGCGAACTGGCCCGAGCGATCGGGGTGCTCGCCGACCTGGGACTATCCATTAGCGGGGAGGGATCCGCAGCATCCAGGCCGGTGCGCGGCAAGCCGGTCAGCGGCACGTTGGGCGACTTCCGCGTCCTCCGTGAAATCGGCCGGGGCGGCATGGGCGTGGTCTACGAGGCCCAGCAGATCTCGCTGGGGCGGAAGGTGGCGCTGAAGGTGTTGCCGTTTGCCGCCATGCTCGACCAGCGGCAACTTGCCCGGTTTCAGAACGAAGCCCGGGCGGCCGCCTCGCTGGACCATCCCAATATCGTGAGCGTCCATTCGGTCGGCTGTGAGCGGGGCGTGCATTACTACGCCACGCGATACATCGAGGGACGGACGTTGGCCGAGGTGGTTCAGCAGGGGCGAAGGGAAGGGCGTGACGCTCTATGAGTTGCTTACCTTACAGGCGGCTTTCGACGGCAGCGGGCGTCAAGCGATCTTGCAGCGGATTTTGCAAGACGAGCCCGTTATGCCCCGGCAGCTCAACTCGGCAATTCCGGGCGATCTGGAAACGATCGTTACCAAGTCGATCGCCAAGAATCCGGCCGAGCGTTACGCCACCGCCGCCGCCCTGGCCGACGACCTGGAGCGATTCCTGGCGGACAAGCCGATCCGGGCCAAGCGGCCCACGCTTCTGAAACGCGCGGCCAAATGGTCCCGCCGGCACCAGGCCGTTGTCTGGTCGGTAGTAGCAACTCTGGTGGTCGCCGTGGTGATATTGGCCGTCAGCGCGGTGTGGATCGCGCGGGAACAAACGCGGACCGTCCGGGCGCTGAATCAATCGCGAATCAATCATCAAGATGCCAAGCAACAGCACGAGGATCGTGTTTCTTGTGCGCGCTACTCGGCCGACGGCCAATGGATCGCCACGGCAGGCTATGATGGAGTGATTAGAATCTGTGATGCCCGGACCTTCCAACGGCGCGCGACGTTGGTCGCCGGCCAGGGGAATCTCCGCGGGATCGCCTTTGCGCCCGACGGCCAGACGCTGGCATCCGCAGGTGAAGACGGAATCGTACACATCTGGGATCTTCATCAGGAGCGGTCCGTGCTGAAGTTTTCTGCCCACGAGGGCGAGGCCTGGGACGTCGTCTTCTCCCTCGACGGAAAGCTGCTGGCGTCATCGGGTGACGACGCGGTGATCCGGCTGTGGGAACCCGGCACGGGCCAATTGCTGGGGACGCTTGAAGGACACGAGCGGACGATCGAGGAGATCGACATCTCCCCGGACGGCCGGGTTCTCGCTTCGGCCAGCAGTGACACCGATGTGAAACTCTGGAATCTTCAGACACGGGAGGAGTTGCACCATCTCGACAGCCATGGTTTCCGCGTTGTCTCCGTGGCGTTTTCTCCTGATGGGAAATGCGTTGCCACCACGGATATCGATGGGAAAGTCTGCGTCTGGAACGTGGAGGATGGAAGTTGCGTTTTCGTCGCACAGCAATCCGATGGCGTGGAGACGGTGGCCTTCTCGCCGGAGGGCAACTGGCTCGCCACCGGGGACCGCGGCGGCGCCATTCGATGCTGGAATCTAGGCGAACCCGCGGCAACCGAACCGTTTGCATGCTGGCAAGCGCATCGAGGGCGCATCTATGCGGTTACCTTTTCACCGGAAGCGGACCGGCTGGTCTCGAGTGGACGAGACGGCAGCGTGGTCGCCTGGAAGCAGGTCGAGTCTGGCTCTCGAAAACCGCTGACTTGCCCGGGTGAAGTCAACGACTTCGCCTATATTCCCGGACGTTCCGCGATCGCCACGGTTGCCCAAGGTGGCGTGTACGTGTGGGATTTGCAGAACGAGGCCGATCCCATCGTGCTCACTGAGGAGGATCACGGCCGTTGGACGCTGGCCTGTTCGCCGGATGGGCAACTCTTGGCGGTCGGCGCCTTCGACGGAGGCATCCGCTTCTGGGATCTGAGAAGTCGTACGACACGAGCTGTCTCGCAGTTAGACCAGGGCTCGGTGAGTTGTCTCGCATTCTCGCCCGACGGGCTCAGGCTGGCATGCGTCGCCGGTTCCCGCCAGGACGTCGTTTGGCTATTCGACGCACGCTCGGGGAGACTAGCCTCAACACTGCCTGCCTTGACGCCTGGCGAGATTGCGTTTTCTCCGGATGGCCGATTGTTGGCCGTGTCCGATTCGGGATCAGGCGACAACATCTACCTCTGGGATCTGGGGGATCGGAGTCTGAAATGCGTGCTTGCGGGGCACACCAACACAATCAGCGATCTGGCTTTCTCCCCCGATGGTGGCCTGATTGCGTCGGCAAGCCATGATCGCCTGGTCAAGCTGTGGGATTGGCAGACCGGAACCGAGCGGTCCTCGCTCTCCGGGCATGGCGACCAGATCGACGAACTGGCGTTTTCCCCGGATGGAGTCACGTTGGCCACCGGCGCACAAGATGGCCATCTGATGTTCTGGCAAGTGGCAACCGGTCGGCTGCTGCTCGATATGGCCCTCGATGAAATGCCCATCACGACGATTGCGTTTGATGCCTCGGGGAATTGTCTGGCCTGTCTTCAAGAAGACTCGAACGAGGTGCTACTGATCGACGCGGAAACAGAGGACTCAGAAACGGTGTTTGGAAGGGTCGCAAACGCTGCGTCCGGAACCGAAGGGATCGAGCAGAATCTCTCCGAGCAGACCAAGGGGCTCATCCGGCAATTCGCGCTGGCCGGCCGAGAAATGGAACTGGCCGGGACCGCCGTCGACGGCACCGACTTCGACTGGTCCGCCTATCGCGGCAAGGTCGTGCTGGTAGTCTTCTGGGAAGCGTCACCAGGAGAGTTTCACGCTCAACTACCCGAGGTGAAACGCAACTATGAATTGTACCGCAACCGCGGCTTCGATGTTGTGGGGATCAGTCTGGACCGAGACCATCAGGTGCTACAGCAGGTGCTGAAGAAGGAGCAACTCCCGTGGGTAACCCTACATAGCCGGAACACCCGAGGAGCACATCCGATCGCCGCACACTACGGAATCGTGCACCTGCCGATGATGTTCCTGATCGACCGAGAAGGTAAAGTCATTTTCGACCCGCGTCCGCGTCAGGGGGTTGGACAAGCTGTTGGAGGAATCGCTTGGGCCGCCGGGTGTTCCCAACCGAACATGAACCTACGTGCATCAACTTGTAGTGCAGAGCCAATCGGAATGATAACCAACGTATCGTAGCAGGCGGGGACCTGGGCGGAAGCACTCGCCCGCCGGTTCCACGTCCATCACTCTCTGAGAAAAGCGGCCGGTGAGCCCTTGCTACCAGGCACACGACTCACCGGCCGGGCATCCCCGGGCGCTCGTTTTGCGCGCCTGGGGCGCTAACCGTTTGAATTATACCGCCGATGAGCAACCCGATGGAACCCGTAACCATGCCGTTTTTTCCCGGATTAACCCCCCGCAAGGATGTGTCGCAGCGGGATTGTCATAAACGCAAGGAGCAAGAGGCCCGCCGCCTTCGGGTGGAGGCGGGTGATCCGTCGGCCGTGAGCGACGCTCCGCCGGCCGACGTTTGTTCGATGCCGATCCTGCCGACCGTGCGGTGGGAAGCATCGGACGGGGCGGCACAACCGCCGCGCCCATCCTGACCAACCGGCACGGCCGGGCGATGACAGTTTGAATGTACCTAACGCATCCCAAATCGAGGAAAGTAGAGCCATGTCACTGAGATCTTTCCCACGGCGTCGCGAGTTCAATGCTCCCACCTCTCCGGCTAGACGGCGGCAAGGCCGTCGCAGCAAAGCCCGCGGCATAGGACTCCAAGGTCGGCGGCTGTCCATGGAGCCGCTGGAGCAGCGGACGCTGCTGTCGGTGAGCGTCTTGACCGACGCGCTGGAGTACGCACCGGAACAGCCCGTCGCGATCACTGCCAGCGGGTTCACGCCGGGCGAGACGGTCGAATTCCAGGTCAGCCGCATCGACGGGGCGCCCATCGCGGAAGCGACATGGTACGAACCCTGGCAGATCACTGACGGAAGTCAGTTCATCCCGGACGGAGTCACCGACCCCGACGATGCCACCGACTACGACTTGGACGGGCGTCAGGTGATCGGCTTCGACTTCAACGGCAACGGCGTCGTTGACGATCTGGCCCCGGCAAAATCGCTGCCAGGCGGCTTCAACTTGGATGCCTTGGGCCCCGGCGTGTTCACGATCACCGTGACGGCCAACGACCGCGACGGTGATCGGCTCAACGACGAGGAAACCGCCAGTGAGTTCGTGACCGTGACTCTGACCAACGCCGATCCGGTAGCCCGGCCCGGGCTGGATCAGATCGTCAACGAGGGAGACACGGTCATCTTCGACGGACGGGACTCCTCCGACGCGGACGGGGACGCGCTAGAATACTCGTGGAATTTCAACGATCCCAGCGACCCCACGCCCGGCGTCGGCCCGACGCCCAGTCACGTCTACTCCGCCAGCGGGACCTATCAGGTCGACTTGACCGTGGATGACAACTATGACGGCGTCGACACAGCCTCACCTTCACTGACGGTGAGGGTCGAAAACGTGGCGCCGGAGATTGTTTCCGTCGTCAACAACGGTCCCGTGGCTTCCGGCGATCCGGTCACGGTAACCATTTCGGCGACCGACGCGGGCGGGGATACGCTCTCGTACGAGTTCGACTTCGACGGCGACGGCGTCTACGAAGTTTCCGGCGCGACTCCGCAGGCGACCTACGTCTTCCCGGCGGACGGGACGTACCCGGTAAGTGTACGCGTCTCCGACGGGGAACCAGGCGGCGAGGCGGTCGGCTTTACCGTGGTCCAAATGGGTTCTCCCGCCGCCGGGCTTCTGGACGAAGCTTCGGTCACCGACGTCGGCGCCGAGTTCACACTCAGCGGGGCGGCGGCATCCGGGATTACGCTCGACGGGGCCGGCGTGCTCCTCAGCGGCGCCACGTATCGGTACTCTCTCACCGGCAGTTTCGCGGAAGGACCGGTCCAGGTCGACTTTCTGGCCGGCAGTTTCCAGGACGACGCTGCAGTCACCAATCTGGCCCGGACGGAATTCTTCACCGTGACCGCGCTGCCCACGGCGCCGCCCACCGCCAGCCTGGAAGATCCGCTCGACGGCGGCGCGATCCAGGCAATCGACCTCAACGCCCGGGGCTACATCGACGTCACCTTCACCGACGCCGGCGGCACCGGTTTGGACACCGCGTCGATCACCGACGCCGGCGCCGAGTTTGGCCTCGGCCAAGCGGCGGCGGCAGGCGTCACCATCGACGGCGCCGGCGCGTTGGTCGGCGCCAACAAGAACGGCCTGTTCGACTTTCTCGATTTGAACCACGATGGCGTCCAAGACCCCGGAGAGCCAAGCGAGATACGGACAGCTACAGCGCTCGATGGGATTTTCGGTCTCTTCGGGTCCGCGCTCGAAGTCTTCGACCTGAACCAGAACGGTCTCATCGATCTGAACGAAGGGCAAATGGTCGTCACCGGCGGTACGGTCAACGCCACCGGGCTTCCATTGGCCACCACGCTGATCGGACCGGCGGGATCCTTCGCCGTCAGTCCCTTGAGCACGCTGATGGCCGGCCTGATCAATCAGCACGGCTTTACGCTGGAGGGAGCCCAACAGCGGGTGCTGGAGGCGTTCCAACTGCCTCCGGTCGACCTGACTCGATTCGACGCCATTGCCGAAACGGTCGATGGCCACGCGGACGGACCGGCCATCTACGCGGCCAGCACTAAGCTCCAAGACACGATCGCGCAGGCGGCAAGCCTCCTGGCCGGCATACCGGATGCTCCTCCGACTACGCTGTTGACCGATTTGGTGGTGGCCGACGTCGCGGCCAAGATCGTACACCCCGATTCGGCGCTGGACCTGAGCCATCCCCTTCTCGTGGAAACCGTAATCGACGGCGTGTTGGCGCGGACCGGTCTCGGCCTGGACGCGGCCGGCCCCAGTGACGTTCTCGCCGGCGGCCTGCACTTCCAGGGCGGCAACCTCTCGGACGATACACTCACGATCATGGATGGATGGGCCACAACCGTGGTCCATGCTATCACCGGTTTGGATTCCGGTGCGTTTGAAATCGACGGGGCGATGATCTCCTACGCCGGCGTCGAATCGGCTGCCGACGACTTTGCGCCCGCTATCAACGGCTTACCGCTCACCAGCCCGGAAGGAACTGCGATCGATCTTTCCAATTCGATCGCGGACCCCGACTGGGCCGATGCATTCTCCTACGAGTGGACGGTGACCAGAGACGGCGTCACGTACGCCGGCGGCGATCAGACCAACTTCCAGTTTACGCCCGGCGACAACGGTCCGTACGTCGTGAGCTTGACGATCTCCGCCGAGGAAAGGGGCACGGCCACCACGACGCAGACCGTAACGGTCACCAATGTAGCGCCGTCGATCCAACCCGGCAGCCTGACTCTGTCGGATGTGGTGATCAACGAGGACGGCTCGGTGACCGTCACGGGCAGCTTCACCGACGCGGGCACGGAAGACACGCACAGTGTTATGATCGATTGGGGCCTCGGAGAAGATTCGTCCGCAGCGGTGGTGACTCAAGGGGCCGGTAGCGGCACGTTCACCGCCACGCACCAGTACTTGGGCGACAACCTAACCGCCACGTCGTCGAACAGCTACACGATCACGGCGACCGTCACCGACGACGACGGCGGCGCCGGCACGGCCACTGTGACGCTCACGGTCCGCAACCTGGTGGACCTCTCCGGCCGCGTGTTCGACGACCGGGGCAACGATGGTGTGTTTGATTCGGAAGACGGGGATGCCGGAATCGGCGGGGTGAAAGTCGATTTGTTCGATCAAACCACCGGCGCATGGATCGATACGCAGACCACGGCCGCCGACGGCGCCTACACGTTCGACGTGAACCTGCACGCGGGCACGTACAAGATCGTCGAATACGTCGACGAGTTGGCCGACCTCGGACTGTTGGACGGTCGAGAGACGGCCGGCAACCTCTTCGGCACAGTGGATAACAGCCAGAACAGCAACGAGATCACCGGCATCAGTGTGGGTGCCCCAGGCACGACTGCCGACGCGGTGGACTACCTCTTCGCCGAGATCGAGCCGTCGGACCTCTTCGGCACGGTGTGGCGCGACTTCAACCACGATGGCGAAATCAACTTCGGTGAAGCCGGCCTTCCCTAGGGATGCCGGCTTCTTCACTTCCATCGGTCGAATCGACGGTGATGGCAGCCACCCTCTCTACCACCGGCGCCTGCAGCGGCATTGTCGCGGGGCAGCCTGAACATGCCGGTTGTCCGACGTTCAATGCTGCTGACTCCCATTATCTCATAGGTATTTCGGGATATCCCGAGAAAGGACCGTCTGTGGAACTGCCGCGCCCCCCATCAGCGGACTGTTTGGAACAGGCGGCGGTGACCGCCGGGTCTCCCTCAATCGGGTGGAAAACATCGGGCAATTGACGCTGTCTCGGGAAACGGTTGTGCCGGGGTTCCTCGGACACGCCGAATTCCCAAGGTTTGATGGCACACCGAATCTGAGCCAACTTGAAGTTGGCGTTCAGCCCTGGAGACAGAGTTCCCGGCGAAATCGCCGAATTGTCGCTAGCGGGTGCCACGCCACCGAAACTTGGTTACCCGCTTTGAGAGCGTGTTTCTGTCGAAGGCAGCTATCGACAGCGCTCCAGTTTCCACAGCTCTCGCGGCAGGATGGGA
>SDBV01001735.1_pt1 | contig 32626 bp, 53 predicted proteins | sample 2277081 | NCBI WGS metagenome assembly SDBV01 (sample SAMN10402039, study PRJNA504765) | marine sediment metagenome | isolation source: marine sediment core GS10_PC15, 223 cmbsf | place: Arctic Ocean: Southern Knipovich Ridge | collected 2010 | reverse complement strand
ACGTCGGTCGGCTCAACAGGCAAGCTTACAAAGTTCGCACGATCAAAGACCTTACCCGACTCTGGTCGAACCTTCCAGTTACCTTCTAACAGCCGCTCACGTTCGAAGTCAGGCAGCGACATTAACCAGCCGAGGTAAGCAGGATCAGCCTTCATCAAGATCGGGTTGTCCGTTAACTTTGCAGGAATAAATGTCAGCGACTTTGGAATACATCCTGGGTACGAATCAACGAGCTCCTCAGCCGTATCGCCCCATCGAATCACATCGTTTATCCTCGACATCCAACGCACGACGCCCGCACGTTCAGCGATCGAATAACCTGTCTCAGGATCCCACCACCACGAGATCAACTTATTCAACCAACCGCCGACCTCATCATCGTACGGAACAGGATTACACGTCCCTCGTATATACGGAGCAAAACCCGCCTTCGCCGAACGATTCCTCGAGGTAAGATACCAGAATTGTTCCTCATGAAAATCTTCAAGCTGATCGAACTCAATGACCGGAACCTGCGCACCTTTCCACGAGAAGCGATCCTTCTCATGTTGCATGTGGCTGAACTTTACAGTCATCCCTGAAGGAAAGATCCACGTCAACGTATTGCGGTTCGGCTTACCTCCAAACAACGGATAAAGATCCATCGAATCATCCCACAACGCGCCCTCACTCGTTATCTGTGGGTTCGTTCTACGAAAGATAACGGTGCCCGCATTGCGATTGTCAAGATGTCGTAGTGGTTCTAACAAGACAGCGTACGTCTTCCCTCCACCTGCGGCGCCACCCGCGATAACAACGTCCGCCGAGGAAGACAAGAACTGTTCTTGAGGACCAGGCTGTGGCCGTATCTCGATCGGCTCGATACTGATACCGTTCTGCTCGAGCTCAGGTTGTAGTATCAATATAATAGACCTTGGTCTAGACCTTGTGCGCTAGAACGACCGCGCGATTACCATTACGACTTGTACTGTAGACCGCAAAGCCTGACACCTTTAACATCGCATGTAAACACGCGACGTTGAATCCCCACCAGTTCGTCGGATCGTTGTTCAACTCGTCACCTGGAAAAAACCTTGCCATGGGAATATCGCTGTGGTCAGGAAGAACATACGACTCAATACAAAGCTGCGCATCAAAACGACAAAGATCACGTAACCATCCGAGCGCTAACAACGGATGCTTCATGTGATACAAGACTCCTAGCATCAGCACCAACTCGAACTTACCAAACTCTTGGGATGTACATTCTAAGAGATTACGTTGAACGTACAATGTCTTCGCGTTGCGCAACTTCTTGACAGTGTTAAAGCCTACTAAGCTCGGATCCTGTATATCGATCGCAACGACCTCTTGCGCACCTCGTCGCTCGCACTCGAACGCGTAGAACCCATCACGCGTTCCAACGTCGAGAACACGAAGACCGCTAAGATCGTCCTTCAGACCTAAGGTCTCGATGATAGTGATACAAGGATTCGCTCCCGGAGTCCAAACTCCTGGCACCACCTCGAAGTGATGATACCACGATGGAACCTTTGCAACCAACTCTTGAGCAAACTTAGATGTAAGACCCAATGTAACTTCAGCGGTACTCATTCTATCCGAGACCTATCGTTCGAAGGAAGATAGAGCTGTACGCCAACGGGTCCACCCTCGGGACCTGAGATCTCTTTCTTCTCACCAAAGACATCGCGTCGACGTCCTCGTAGGTAGAACTCTGCAAGCTTATCGCTGTAGACCCGACGCTTAAGATACTTACCTGGGTTCTCAGGATCGGGTACCGGCAGACCTTGACTGAGGTGATACTCTTCAATGCCATCCACCGCACGGACGAGTATAGCCTTCTCGACTCGGTCGGTAACCGCCTCTTGTAAGACTTGCAACTTTGCTGCCCACTCCGGATCGGTACACTTCCAGTTGTAAGCCCGATGATAACCTACCTTCGCTTGGCGACAGGCTTCGGCCAAGGTGCCGACCGCGAGGAATGCTTCAAGCACTGCTGCCTGCTGTGACGCTCTCTCAACTGGGCAAAGGCTATGCCCGTTTTTTTTACCTGTACCGTTATCTTTTGACACGAGGTGTTTTGCCTAGTATGGTTGCGATCACTATACGATAGATATACGACGATGTCAATAACAAAATGCTACCCAGTTGAAGTTTAGTTACGAGGTGTCGTCTTCAACCTTTAAGTCGTTATTCTAGTTCTATTTATAGAATAATACTCTATGGTTGAAGACGATTGAAGACGATCACGAGGTTACTTCAACCACGTCTTCAACGCCTAAGTCGTTATTCTAGTTCTATTTATATAATAATATTCTGTTGTTGTAGTTGTTGTATATAGATATAGTGAGTTATAGTTTGAAACGAGGTAGTACATTTTACGTTCTGTAGAACGTTCTGTCCAATATAGTGTTGGGAAAACTGCTTCAACCACTAAACGTGGTCTAAACCTATGCAGATAAACGACTTAGTCGTTGCAGCTTCGTCTTCAACAAGGTATATATCAGGTATAGGTGACCAAATCGTAAAGACGGTTGACGGTGGGTTTTTGCTGAAGTTCAAAACTTTTCTCTTATTTTGAAAGAGTAAATGATGAGTAAGCTTAGTAAGTTTAGTAAGTAGTTCAAAATAAGTTTAAAACTTTTCTCTTACTTAAAAGTAAGAATCAATAAATGATGAGCGTCCTTGAGCAGCTTAATTAACTTTTCATCGTGTATCGCCCAGTACGCCCAGTCCGTCGCACCGTTGGGCATCTTATCGGTCAAGAGCTCGATCTCTTTATCAAGTTCTTTGAGCACGCGATCGATCTCCGCACCGTATTCCTCACGAAGTCTTTTAGCACGCGATTCTGCGAGTGCTCTTTTAAAGTCAACCATCTTCTACTTCTTCCTTAAGTTCTTTCACGTATCGTTCTAGGTTATGCCAAACCTCCGGCTCTAGCACGATAACGTTCGTCTCGTTGATGCCATCCTCAGTCGTAAGGCGCAGACAGAAGCCATCGAAAGAAACGAATGCACCATCACCAATGTATGCTTTATCACCCTTAGCCATTGTTATTCTCCTTTTAGTTTAGATCGTCCATTTCAGTTTCCTTTCTTGTTCCTTTCATCATCGCTCTCCTCTTCTTTCGGTTCGAGCTTCAGCTCTTCTTGTTCGTCGAAGTTTTCTCGACGCCAACCAAAGATACCAGCTTCTCCTGTGACAGGATCTCGAATTCTCGTCTTTTCAAATCCCAACCGCTTCATGATCGTCGACAGCCGCTGCCCTTCCTTTAATCCTTGAAACTCTCTTTGAACTCCTAGCACATCGAACAACGTCTTTCGTGAGATGACGAGATTCTTCGTCGGACGAGCTCGATTATCTCGAGCGAACCACTCAGGAGATGGTTTAGACAACGCGTCAACGATGTGATCGACCCAGGGATCTTCGCGCATTCTCAACGTTTGCTGTTCTGCAGCTACAGGATACAGACGCTTAGGAAGACGTATCGACTCGCCCCTGTTCTCACGCCACGACGCCTCAGCCCACAGTTGATCTCTGTCTCGAGCCAACGCAGCGAAGTCGAACCTACCGACCTTGACGGGCCAGAACCTTCGTCCTCCCGTTGGGTCGTTCCAATACTCAGCAGAGTTCGTCGTTCCGATGATGACGAACTGTCTCGCGACCGACTCGGGTAAACGACCGTAGGCCAGCCTAACGGGACCGTCGATACGGCGCGATAAAAACGCCTTGACGTTCTCGACGTACTTACTGCTGATTCCTGAAAGCTCCGACGCTTCTATCAGCCAGATGCCCCGGGTCTTTTCGATAACACGTTTCGAGTCAGAGTTAAGTGGAAGATCCTCGCTGACCCAGTTCTCACGCGGCGATAAGTTCGTGATCGCCGTCGACTTTCCCCAGCCTTGTGGCGATTCCAACACCAGCATCTCATCGAACTTGCAGCCTGGTTCACGTACACGTCGAACCGCCGCGATCAGAAAGATCGCTCCCACCACCCTGTTAAATTCCGTATCGTTCGCACGTCCGTAGTCGATCAACCACGAGTCGATTCGCTTGGTCTCGTCCCACTTCAAAGTCTCAAGGTACTCACAGACCGGATGATAGTCGTTACGCCGAGCGAGGTCTTTGACGACGGTCTCGAAAAATTTCGGTTCGGGCCTCAACCTCATTCTCGAATCGATCTCCAACCACATTCTATCTAGCGTCCTTGTGCGCAGCTCTTGCCAATTCACCCATACGTCTGTCCTCCAAGTTAACGTATCAGCGAACGTATCGTGCCCGAGCTCGACGTTCAACCTCGTGAGTGCCACGCGTATATTGGTCTGCGAGTTCTTAACTAAATTTCCGTTCGTATCGTACTCGAACTCGGTAGACGTTCTCGAGCCTTGCCAGATCTTACGCAACGTTTTTACTAGCTGCTCGCCTTGTTCGACATCTTCTACGATCTGCTTCGCGCCGATGATCTCTTCTTCTTTCTTACGCCACGTCGACCTGACCTCCTCCTCTCGATCCGTCAACTTTTCATCGTTTGAAAATCGTGCAGCACTCTTGACGACGTGCAGCGTCTCGTTCTCGTCGAGTCCTAGCTTTCTTAAAAAGCCTGCGAGAGCTAGCGTCCAGAAGTGTCGATTGCCCGCGTCAGGATAACGACGTAACAGCATCGCCGCGGTGTCGAGCAGCTGCGTTGCGCGTACCAGCTCTTCGGTGTCGATCTCGACGACCTCACCTGAGAAGATGTCCCAGGCTAAGATCTCACCTCCCGGATGCGTCGACGGCGGCACGACGTCCATATGGTTGACCCGCAACTCAGATAACGTTTCACCGTTCGTCAAGTCTTTGTGATGAACTCGTTTTCTCAGCTTGGACTTAAACAATCGTTTCGAACGAGGCTTGGACGCACGTCCGTAGACGTGTCGTGAGACGGTTAAGAAGTCGTCGGCCAGTACGATCGATTCTGCGGCGTCAAGGTCGACCACCGTTAGTCCATTCCGGCTAAGCAGACCAACGTTATCGTCTTCTTCGAACTGGTCGGCAGGTGTGCGAGTGATCTTTCCTCGTCGCTTAAAATCTTTTGATCGGGGTCGTAAGGCCGCGACCTGGAAGCCTTTATGCTCATACCAGAACGCGGCCTTACGTACGTCGGTGGGAAACTCTACGATCGACATCTAAAAAGAGAGGAGTGAGGGACCATCGGTTTTGGGCCAACCTCGACGTGACCTCGCTCGACGCGATGTCTCCCTCCTGAAGAATGTCTAGAACGGTGTCTTTTCTACGTCTTCATCAACGTCTTCTCTGACCTCTTGAGCGTCACCCCTATCGATCACGATGTTCTTTTCTTTATAGCTTTCGTACAGCCTCATACGTCGGTTGTACTCTTCTAACGAAGAACACCATCCTAACGGTCGTACGACGTACGCGGCGTAAGAACCGAAGCGATTCTTGTCCATCGTCGCACGCAGCTCGTAGTCACCGGCGTAGCACGGTGCTTCGAGCGCGAGCATGTACGTGTTCAACTGTCGCGCGACCTTTAGGCCTGTCGACTTAAAGGACAACGCGACGACCTGACCTGAGAACCGATCGGTGCTCTCGTCGTTCGTCGGCAACAGTTGTATGATGAAATCATAGAACATCGTCGCGATGGGCTTCGCACCATCGCGAAATTCCATTCTCGGATCGTCCAACGGTACGTTGAGGTCGACGACGCCTCCTCCCTCGTCGATAGGATTAAACTGAATGCCGCGCGGCGTATCCGCACGCAGTACGACGAAGTGCAGAGGACCACGACCGTAGACCTCTTGCGTCAGGTTGTTGAACATATCGCCAACCTTGAGGTCTTCGACGAAACGTCCTTCTTCATCAGCGTCGATCTCACGTGACGTTTTTTGCGCCAGCGCGATACGCGGTAGCTGCATGTCGCGTTTTTCGATATGATCGACGCCGTCACGCGACTTGTCGATAAAGTCAGGCCGAGAATGCGCGACTCCTCCGAACGTTTGCTCGAGCGATGTTTCTTTTTTATCTTTATCTTTTTTTCCTAACATGTGTTTCTCCTTTGTGTTTTACCCGGACTCATCGTCTTCCTAGGATAAGCGCCCGGTCTACCTATCCAATATCCTTGAATCTCTTCCACGTTGCTTTCTCTTGTGAAGAGTACTCATTCAATACACCAGAGCTTTTCGCCTTCGAATCTTTGGTCATATCATCTCTCAATACGAATGAATTCTAATTGGCTCCAAAACAACGGTTTTCCCTATGCCTGTAAACTGAACACTTAATAGATGGTTTTCAACTGAACAACCCAAAAATGTAGCCATCTCGTCCAAACATGGCAGACAACAAACATCTCTCAAGTGATCCTGAGGAACTACTGTCCTCCAAAATTCATCCGTAACCGTGTAGTCAAACCTCGTTTTCTTATCGCATCTAAAACACAGAAGCACCAACGGTGTGGCGATCCCTTCGGGCCAACTTTGCTTTGTCACAACTCCTGCAGCTCTTGTCGTAGCCTACGTTCTTCGTCGCACGCGGACTCGATCTTCTTCAATATATCAGCGTGCGCGCTGTAACGTCGCAGCTCGACCTCGAGACGGTTGAGCTTGCGCATCTCTTCTGACAGCTTAACGGCCTCTGCTTGCAGATCCGCGCGTCGTTGCTTGATCTCATCGAGTGTCATTTGGATATGATGGGCGAAGAGAACTGACCATCATCCACATTCTTGCCTGTACCAAAACATTTGCGGCATGTGTATTTGATAATTTTGCCATAGACGCCGGGAGTAAGCACAGTTTGACTTTCTAAGTAGCCTTTGCCCTCACAGGCTGAACAGGGTCTGGTATGTTTTTTATCTTTCATCAGTTTCTCCTCATCGTCATTTTGGCCGTTACACACTCTGCTCATCACGCAGAAGGAGAATGGCCTCTGCGTAAGTATCTTTCGTTTCATTCCCTTTAACATTGACGCAACTATAGCGGCACCCAGGCTCGCCATCCCTGAATTGCTTGATGAGCGTAGTCCATTTCGCAAGAAGTTCGTCCTTGGATAATTTAGTCGCCATGGTGCCGCTAGTCTCTATTAGCAGCCCCACCTCAATTTTGATGGTAATCATTGTCTTTGCTCCATCCACTCCCGGAAGCTACCAGGCAACCCGCGACGCGTGCTCGTCATAGCTTCTCCTATTTCTTTCTTTCAAATAAATGCCAAACGAATCCATTTCTCTGGACCGTGCCTATGTGCGTTCCCCCCAGGAAAAGACTGCCCTGTACCAACGATGAAGAACTTTCTCGGCTCTGTCTCGTTGTGGTCGGTGCTAACACGTGCCCAGAGCATTGGTTGTTCTTGCCATCCGAAGTGAACGATCTCCGCCCCTTTTGGGAGGTCAATTATCTGTTGCTCGGTCGCGAGTACGAGCGGATATTTCCAAACCTGGTCCTTTATGTTTCTCTCCATTTACGCATCCCTCGCGGCCTCCATGAGAAACTTGATCAGTTCACAAAAAAGTTTCTCATTCGCGTACTCGACGCGTGAGTTCCAGGGTAGCCCTTTGATGATCCAGTACATTTCTTCAAGTCCAAGGCCGCCTCGCTCTTTCAATCGCTCAAGGCTCTGACTATGATTTTTGAGAGCTTGCGCCTCGTGCGGCCGAAGAAACGCATACGGCACAGTTTTCATTGGCAAACGTCTGGCGTCACTTGGGTGTATAGGAAAGCTCTCGTCCCCAGACATGCTTCGCACTTTCACGTCTTCCTCCTCGACAACTTAATTATGACGAACGCCTCGACTTCAGTGCTCATAGCCAAAGCGCGTAAAGCCGGCCAGGTTCTTGGTAAAAAACGTGCCGTGCTTGTCGCGTCCATCACTCATTGCGCTGTAGTTAAAGGACACTATGTTCTCGTTGGTCACGACGTTGGTAACGTTTTTGAACGTGTACGTTGCCCCGTAGTTTGTAAATAGATGAATCCCTTCGATTGGTCCCATTTTGTCGCTATCTCTCATTATTAGTTCATCCTCTCTTGGTAGGTTACTCCAGACATGCTTCGCACTTTTTCACGTCTTCCTCCTCGACAACTTAATTATGACGAACGCCTCGACGCCTGGCAGTACCTCTCCGATCTCTTGTGACTTTCCTTCGTCGTAGACGCCTTCGCTCGATGACTCGACAAACGCAGGCCGCTCGCCCTCGCCTCCGACGAACTCTAACAGCTTTTCTTTGACCAAGGTGTTCGTCGTTCCCCAGGGTAGCGTAAGCTCTCGTTCGAGACCCTCGCCAACGCACCACAGACGAAACGCTTCTTTATCTTTAACGACGGCTTTTGGCTCGCGGTTCAACGTTACGCTATAACCTAGACTCTCGAGGTTTATGGACCTAACGCCCTCGGCCGAAAAGCGTTTTGCGATGAGCTGCTTTAACGCCTCGATGTGAAGATCGCATTTTTTGAGATGATCCTCGATCACATCCTTCTTATCTCGTTGCGTAACGAAATTTTCCGCAAGGGCGACGATCGACTTATCATCGATTGTTTCCTTAACGGTATCTACCCGTTCTTGATAGGACGCGTTCTCGATGGGCAACGGCCGTAGACGGCCGACGACTTTATCGTACTTTCCTCCCATTAGAGCACCGTCCTCTCTACTATCTCGAGGCGCTTGTACGGACCTTCAGGCTGATGCGCGTAGAACACTGAACCGTCGCGGTTCGAATCGCGGATCTCCCAATAGTATTCAGTGTTCGTATTCACAAATTCGATCGCTGAATTCAGCGCACGGATCTGATCGGAAAAGACGTGCATGACGTCATCGTTGACCCAGACTAGATACACATTCATCATTCTCATATCCTCTCCTCCCATTAGAGCACCGTCCTCTCTACTATCTCGAGGCGCTTGTACGGACCTTCAGGCTGATGCGCGTAGAACGTCGAACCATCGCAGTTCGAATCAACGATCTTCCAAACGTGTTCGTCGTTATCTTTCATGAATCCGATCACTGAGTACACTGCACGGATCTGATCGGAAAAGACGTGCATGACGTCGTCATTGACCCAGACTAGATACACATTCATCATTCATTTCTCCTTCGTTCATTCATATTTTTTGCCGTCTCGAATAGCTGTAAGTGATCCGTTCGCTTCTACGTCGTAGTCTTTCAACTTACCATGAAGCTGAAGAACCTCTAAGGCCGTCTCTCCCGCGCTCATAAATCGATGTCCGCAGTCACAGTATTGAATATACATATCTTCAAGAGCGTCAAGAATTTTTTCGTTCATGGTTCCAGCGGCTCGTTTCTTCGCTCTCCAAGATAGTCTGGCAGTCCCCGCATGATGTCTTCTTGGATCTGTCGCCACTCACCACGGCGTCTGATCTCCCGGTCTACGAGAACGCCGAAGGTTCCAAAGACGACGGCGAAGAAACCCGCGATGGCGACGATACCGATCAAGTACTTAAGCTTAAGCTTCATAAGTTATCTCCCCAGTTGATCTTTGCCTCGCCGAGCTCCTCTACGTTGTCGACATCGTAGCCGTCTTCAACGAAGATCGACAGCTCAGGATCGAGCGTGAACTCCCTAGGAGGTTCTTTCAACTCTTCCCAAGAACCTTCTAGTGATAGACCCATGATGTACGTATCTAGCCACGACTCGACGAACACGTGTTCGTGCAGGTCGTAGCCTACGAAACAACGTATCACCACGCTAGGTCTAAATGTCGATTCTAACCACGAATCTTGAATGATCTCTTCACCCATATCAAACAACGTACGTCAAATGACCTCTGATGCAAACTCTCGCGCGAGCTTGTCCATTATTTTTTCTGTTGCTTCTTGTTTAATCTTGAGATCAAACGTCTTCGCCTTATATATCATCGGCGCGGGCTCTGTCTCCGGGACTATCCATCTTTTTCTTTCCACCACATCATGACCGCCCACGTCGCCATGCCGATAGCCCAAGAGGACGTATAGATACCAACGTTGATACCCGCGACTATCGACCAAAAAAATATCCGCGCGTACGTTTCCTCTTTCACGCTTGAACCTTTGGCCAACGTAGCTCGTTAAGAAACGGCAGTTCGAACGTCGTCGGTAGTTCGATCTCGTCGTCGTACAACGTACATTCTTTACGTTCGTCGTCGTATTTGATCGACCACGCGATGTAGTCTGCGCCTAGACGATCGCAGGCGGCGATCATCAACGCTGACACGCTTTTAAACTTATGCTGATTCGCTTCAACAGAGACGTCTGTTGAGCCTGGCGAATCAACATGCGGATCTCGTCGCGCGGGTTGCCGAAATACGCCTTGCACTGACGTCCGTAGATCGAGATACTGCTCTGGAACCGCGTTCATCGTTATCTCTGTCGCGAACAACAATCCTCGACCCATCGCAGCGTGTGCGTTAAAGAACGCGATGAACGTTTCTAACCGTTCATCGATGCTTAACTTTGCGATCTGCGATTCCATCAACACGCATCGTTCGTCGTCGTCTAACGCTATCGCGATCGATTCGAATGTTTTCCAGATCTTGATCGTCTCGTCTAGAGTTCTTCTCAACACGTAGATCTCTTCACGACGATTCATATCTTACGCACCAACATATTCTCCTAGCTTGCCCTCACGATAGATGATCTTACACACCAACGTTATTGACGACTGGCTTGTCTTGTGAGGTTCTTCGATCGTCATCGTCTCGTAGTCGTTCGGATCGAGCGCATCAAGCCTGCGTTGCAACGCTTGACGTTCGACGTCGTTCGCGACGGTGTCGTGAAACGCGACGAGTCCTCTCTTGTTCAACTTAGGCCAAACGTCTCGCAAGAACTCACCGTAGTGCGCATCGTCGTTCCACGCGAGGTCGATCTCTTTCGGTAGTACGGCGTCGCGCCACGGTGTTCCTACAAAGAAGTCAACGAACTCATTGAGACCGAGATCGATAAGAGCTCTTTTTAACTTATTCACGTAGGTGCTGTTTCCTGGTAGCTTTTCAAAGCAATAGAGTAGATGTAAACCGCTGTCGTCGTCATCGTAGTGGTTGTCTTTCAACGCTTGTGCGAGAAACAACGTCGACAATCCCGCGCCGTACTCGACAACGATGCGAGCTCGTCGCATACGAGCGAGCGTATACAACAACGGTGAAACGTTCTCTGTACCCGACCATGCGTCGTTCGGATCGAAGTATGAGTAGGCAGTACGCACGAAGTCTTTAGGAAAGTTCATTTCTTTTTCTCATACTCGACATCGAGCTCTGCGGCTTCAGCTCTTCGCGCCGTAACCGTCTTATCACAAGTTTTCGCAATCCTCTCGTCCAGCGTCATGGCTTTTCCTCGCAAGGCGATGCGCGCTGCCAGCGTCTCGTTCTCCGCTTGCAGCTCGTCGATGATAGCGATGGCGTTGTTGCAGAGATAGGATTGGTAGTCGTTCCATGTTCGTCTACTTGCCGGAATGGTTGCCGTAAGTGGCGCAGTTCTCCTTTTTAGTTCCTTCAGCTTCGCAATCCTGTCGTCCCGCGTCATGTCTCGTGGTCCGTGTGTCCCTGGTCGGAATACTGAAGTTGATGTTCGAGTTCGTTCGCGTGTTTTTGTAGGCACTGATTCCGCTGCTGGTAGTCGTCGATGCTCTTCACCAGCTCGTCGATGATGGCGATGGCTTCGCCTTCAATGCAGCCGTGCGTTTGGTTAGATTTCATCTCCTGCGCTATCCAGCCGCGCAACATCGCAATCCTGTCGTCCCGCGTCATGGCTTCTCCTCGCACGCGGCGATAGCTTTCTGAAGCATGCCGAATTGTAATATTTCGCTCATCTCTCTCCTTCGTTCGTCGAACTTCACTCGAAGTCGCAAGCCATCATTCGTACTCCAGCACTCGCTTCCACGCCTCGATCGTCCACGTCGCGATCTCTTCTCGTTTGCGTAACGCCGTAGTGATGGTGTGTTCGATCGTACGTTGTCCCTTAGGACCCGTCGCGATAAGGTCGAAGTACGAGACGGCGTGCGTTTGTCCTAGACGATGAACCCTATCCATCGCCTGCAACCTTTGACCTAAAGAGTAGCCGTTCGTCGCGAAGACGACGGTATGACACGCCGTCAAGTTCAGACCCATCCCTCCCGCCTTAGTGTTACCGACGACGACGACGGGACCACGAGGGCAGTGCAACGGGTCGAGCAGTCGAGTTACGTCGCGACGTTCTTCTCTCTTTTGGCCTCCCGCGATCTTACCTACGTCAACGTGAGGAAACTTCTTTTCGATCTCTGTATAAAAACGTTCGAGCTCGGGTCGGAATCGACACCACAGCAACAGCTTTTCGTTCGGATCTTCCTCAAGTCGAGCGGCGAACCACTTAAGAAAAAAGTCTAGCTTCTCTCGTCCGATCGCTTGAACCTCACGCACGTCGAGAGGCTTGAAATCTACCTTGGGTCTTTCCTTGTCAAGGACCTCGTGTAACCAGTCGGGTCTTTCTTTTAATAGATCGGGAGCGGGCTCATCGTCGACGGGACGAAGTCCTCCTAAGAAACCTGACGTTAGTTGCGCTAGACGTAGCAACTTAACGACGGCGTGTTGAACGGGCGCGGCCGTGTGCTCATCCAGGTACGCGATCATCTGATCGCGCATGTCCTTGTACATGCGCCACGTTCGTGCGTTAAGAGGAACGTCGAGCGAGACCGCGGGCATCTTCTCAGGTAGGTCCAGACAATCTTTCTTTTCCCTACGTAAAACGTACGGCGCAAACCGTCGTTGTAGATCTTCGACGTCACGCCACTCGAGGACCGAGCCGTGACCTCCCTCAAGAGCGACGTAACGCGAACGAAATTCGGTGTGGTTCGTACAATCGAGGATCTTCGGTTGCAGCACTACGCCTTGACCGTACAGGTCGTTAGGTGAATGCCAGATCGGCGTTCCGTTCAATAGTACGATCCTACCACACGCTCGACGTAGCTTAACGCACGCCTTCGATTGATACGCCCGATGGTTGTTGACCGCGCTCGACTCGTCGAGAACCAGCATCGTTCTCGACGTACATAGGTCCAACAACGCGTCCAGTACCGACGTGTCACGTCGACGTGCGTCCTTTCGTTTTCTCGAACGAACGTAGTCGTAGTTGGTAACGTAGAAACGAAGAGCTTTGCCCGCGGCTCGAGGCTCCCAGTTCCAGCCTCGATCCTTTTGATGAAACTCGATGACCTGAGCAGCTAGGTCGTACCAGAGATACTTCGATAGCTCCCCACCGTCCTCCTCGTACCAGACGTCACGTACCGACGCGGGACAAACGACCAGCACCTGATCGATCTCGTTTCGTAAGAACAAGACCTGCGCGGCGTCGATGATCTGACGCGTCTTGCCTAGACCCATCTCATCGGTCAAGAAGTAACAGCCGCCCAACGTACGACCACGCTCAATATCGTTCCACTTCACGAGTTCTTCGACACCCGCGAACTGATGTTCGAATAGACCGACTTCTTTGCCGTCGAGAACGTGCCTGCGGCCGCGCTCTTCTAAAAGAGAGCGAATAAAGACGTTCTCACTTTCTCTCTTTGGGTTCATCGTTAACTCGTTCATTATCGTTTAAAGCTCGTTCATGGTTGAACGTCGATCGTATCGTAGATCAAGACCGTTGTATAGGTCTATCGTGACGTGAGTCGTCTCTTTTATCCGTCGCCTCTTCGCACGCGGTCATCGCTTTCAAACTTCCAAGTCAATGGCTTCTCCTCTTATCTACTCACGATCACCGCGACGTTCCAACCGGTAGCGTATAGGTTGGCGGTCAACGACGTCGTTCGTAAAAAGTTCGCCCAACGAGGATGACCCGTACGTTCAGCCTTACGAGCGTAGTGATACGTCAACAAGGTCAAACCGATCCGTAACGGGTAGCGTACCGCGCGTCGTTGGACGACCACGTTGCCCTCGTTGAGACCTCGCGATAGGCCGATCTCTGTCGTCACGAGGTCTGCCGTCATCGACGCCGTCATCGCGTAGAACCACGGGTCGTCGTAGAAGCGCTGCGTGTCGTCCTGCGCCGACGCCTTGACTACGCTATACGCTAGGGCTAGGAAGATCAGCGTTGATGATCTCATCCTGCACCTCCATGTTGATCGTAAAGATCTTCTTCTTATCGTATTGACCTTTGCCTCCTTCTGATTTATCGATGCTGATTACCTTCGGAGCGGGCGCGGTGTAGTACTTATCGACCCACATCTGAACCGCCTCGACGATCGCCTCGTGTTCGAGTTGAAGTTCCATCTTGGTACCTTTCATCGTTCGTTCCTTTCGTTGATCGCGATCGACGCATTAGCCCACATACGAGCTTCTTGCAGCTTACGTAGCGCCAACGTTCGTTCGGTACTACGTGGTGTACAAGCGAGGATCGTTTGTCCTAACATAAGTGCCGTATCGTTGATCTCTTTGTAACGTCGTGCTTGATCTTCATTCGGTGCGTGGTACGTAAATTCGTTCGATAACACCTCATGATCGACTATCGATTGTGCGTGTTCACGCAGTTCTCTAACGGTCTCTGCAGGATCAACTTGTAGTTCTCTAACAGTCTTAATCTTCTTAATCATCGTCCTTCTCCTTTTCTTTATCGTACTTGATCATTAGTACTACATCGTAAACTGCCATCACGTAGTCGCGCCGTTGTATCACCTCCCAGCCGTCGTCGATCAGTTCGTCGTATTCTGGCGAGTCAACGACGACCCAACACGCTAGTCCTGATCTAGAACTCGTTAGGTAGTCCCCAGTCATCTTCAACGTATCCTTCTGCAGCAACGGTACGCGAAAAACAACCAACGCAATAAGGACCGCGACCCGTCTCGATCCAAGCGGACATACACTCGTTGTTGCTAGCGTGAACGGGACAGCTACATCTTTTACAGTTGATGCTCACGTTGGCGAGGGGGTGACTTACGTCGAGCGTATCGGTAATGTCGGTATGCAACAGCGGTTCACGCATCTTCTATCTCGTTTCCCCACGACGTCCACCCATCTCGTTTGCGTCGAGCGAACAGCTCGAGGTAGGGCTTGGGACAACACCACTCGATCAGTTCGTAGATGCTATCAGGTTTACGCGAATGTTCGTTACGATACGGATCGGCGAGCAGTACGTTGCGACGACCGTAGTCGTACCACCATTCACGTAGGTTGCGACCACGTGTCGCTACGATCAGCTGTTCGGTACAGTTGCGTAGGTAGTTGCCCATACCCATGTGGAGTACCAGCTGCGCGATGTTACGACCCGCGCCGTTGTCGATGTCGTACTCGCGATCGATAACAGTGTGTCCCTTGATCCATGTAAGTAACTGCTTAGGTTCGAAGCCCCACGCTTTAGCGACCTTGATGGAGTCCCCGCTGAGAAGATGCGTGTTCGTCGTCCATAGTAGCAAGAACGCTTCATCTTCGATCAGATGACCAGCTACGTCCATCGTTTCTCTGCACGCGTTCGTATCGCCGAGCGCGCAGATCTCCTCAGTGGTCATGCAAGGATAGTTATCGTGCGCGCTACGCGTACGTTTTTTCTTTAACTTTCTACCGGTACTGTACGTCGTCGGTGGAAGACGATCGTTGTACCACCACGGCGGATCGGCGAGTATCGTCCTATAGGTCGTCGTCATAACGTCTTTCTCACCTGGTCCTCGATCCAACCGTACGTGATCTCGAGTCCACGCTCAAGTGGAAACAAGGGCTCCCAGTCGAACAGCTCTCGAATCATCGTGTTGTCGCTGTTGCGACCCCGTACGCCTTGAGGTCCATCGACGTGAACGACCTTTGGCTCGACGCCCGCGATCTTCGCTACGACCGATACCAGCTGGTTGATAGAGACGAGGCGTGAGGTACCGAGGTTGATAGGTTTACGTACGGTGGGCGAACGCGCGATCTTCAAGATACCTTCGATGCAGTCGTCGATAAACATGAACGAGCGCGTCTGTTCGCCGTCGCCCCAGATTGGGATCTCGGGGATCGCGCCTGCGATCTTTACCGCGGCGATCTTACGACAGATCGCCGCGGGTGCCTTCTCACGACCTCCACGCCACGTTCCTAACGGTCCGTAGACGTTGTGGAAGCGCGCCACGCGGGTCTTCAGTCCGTAGTCGATGTAATAGTACTCGGCGAGTCGTTCGCCCGTTACCAACTTCTCCCAACCGTACGCGTCCTCAGGATACGCGGGATAGACGTCGTTTTCTTCCAGCGGTATGTTATTCACTTGTTCTTGTAAATGCAACGGATAGACGCACGCGCTCGATGCAAAGAAGTAACGCGATACGTTGTGAATGCGCGCTGCCTCGATCGAGTTCAAGTTGATCAGTGCGTTGTTGCGTAGTGTCAACGCGTAGTTGGTAGAGATAAAACCCATGCCTCCCATGTCTGCAGCCAACGCGTAGAACTCCTCCGCGCTATACGCGGCGTTGTTCGCAACGACCTCAGTACGAAGGTCTCCGACGTTGAACACGTGCGCGGTGGTACGTTCGAACTCGGGTCTCTTTAAGTCAACACCCCTCACCCACGCGCCATCGTCGACGAGTCGCTTAACGAGGTGATGTCCGATAAAGCCACCTGCACCTGTTACGGTTATGCTCATCGCGCTACTCCAAACTGGATCACGTTAGGGCCTGCGGGTACGATCCTCCAAGGATCGACGATCGTTTTTTGCGGATAGAGATGCCAAGGTAGACGTCGAAATACTCGTTCATCGTTGAGCACTAAGATGACGTTCGAGGCTGATATAGCTTCATCGATATCGTTCTTAACATCGACGCCAATGAACGCGGTTACCCGAGGATCATAGCCGTAGACGCGAACGCCCTCACGTTCAAGATCGTCGACGATCCGTCGTGCAGGTGAACCGTCGACGAAGCGGCTTCCTGACTTATAGGCGAGACCAAGAATCGTGATCTTGTTCGAATTAGTATTTTCGAGCTGGTTGAACAACGTACTAAACAGTTCGAGATAACGTTCTTCGTTTAACATCTCGATCGCGGACGAAGGAAGCTTAGTTCCCTTCCCGCCTTCGAACGTGAGTGAATCGATCAATTCTTCTAATGCGTTCATCGCGCGAACGTCGCGAGGGAAGCAAGGTCCACCGAAGGGCGTGCCCGCTCGCAAACACTTATCGCCGATCCTTGGGTCTGATCCTACCAACGTCAAGACCTTGTCCACGTTACCGCCGACGAACGATTCGCACAGCGTCGCGATCGAGTTTGCGTACGCGATCTTTTGAGTGATGGCGACGTTGAGCGCGAGCTTAGCGATCTCGGCGTTGATGAAGTTCATCGTATGATACGTCGTTTTCGTGTAGAGTCTGATCTCCTGGTCTATGACGCTGTGATATAGGTCGAGACATCGTTCTCTTGACTCGTTGTCTTCTGCACCGATCAGAACGACGTTTGGATCACGCATCTGTCGGACAATGTTATCGTCTAACGCGATAAACTCAGGTGAGTACGCTACGCCTAACGTTCGTTCATCTCGTTTAGAGGTCGTGTACAGCTTCTCGCTGATCTCTTTCATTTGACCTGGCATCAACGTCGACTTAACGACGACGAGATGATACTTCGAACCGCCACGTAACGCGTACGCTATCTTTTCGATCGCCTCGTGTACGTACGATGGATCGAACATGTTGTTAGAACGTGACGGCGTAGGAACGATCAACAGCGATGCGTCGATAGCGCGAACTTTCGAAAGAGATGAGAGGTCTTGTATCTCTTCGTCAAAGATAGCTACGGTCCCGATCCCGGCCTCTCGAGCTTTTTGGCTAGCTTGGGAATCGATGTCATAACCCCAGACGTAGTGACCTGCTTCTTGATACGCGGTCGCCATCGGCAGACCAAGCTTTCCTAGTCCTATTACTAGTATTTTTTTCGTCATAGCTTTCTCTTATCGCTCATTTCGTTCTTCTCTCCTTCTCTTGTCTTACGACGTCCTTCGTTTGTTCTGAAAAATTTTCTTTTAGCATCCAGTTGAGGTATCTAGCATTGACCTCTGTTAGCTTAACGCCGTTGAACTTGTTGCCAAAGTTGACAACGATCTCACCGTCTACATAACGAAACTTCTTATCGGCATCGACGTAGCCTTCTTCGATTGTTTCGAACAATAACTCGTATAGTCGTTGAGGATCTCTTGGAAGATCGTCGTGTGCTTCTAGCTGTTTCGCTAGTACCTCCGACGTAGCACGAACGTCGCCTAGCGCGTCGTGCGCATCAACGTGTTCTTTATTGCAGTACGTTCGTACCGCGGCGGTCAGGTCGCGTGGGTGATAGCGTCGAAAGATCCTTAAGGCGTCGACGATCGGTCCAGGCTTAAAGTCTTTACAACCGATCCACCAAAATTCTGTGTTGAGAAAGTTGAGATCGAACTGAACGTTAAAGCCACCAACGTAACAGTCGTTTAATCCCTTTAACAGTAGAGATGCTACGTCGCGAAAGATCGGCGCATCACGCACCGTATCATTTCCGATCCCATGAATCTTCGTAGACTCTTGGGGGATCGATCGTTTAGGATCGATGAACGACGACCACTCGTTCATCTGACCATCGGGATAGAACTTCTGCAGGCCGATCTGAATGATCTTATCGAAGGTTACGCTCAATCCTGTCGTCTCGACGTCGAGCACTACGAGAGGACGATCGAGTTGAAGTAGTTCGTTTAATCGTGGCACAGTCGAACCTCTAGCGCGCGTAGACCGTTGTTCTTGATCTCATCACAAGGAAACGATATACCGCAGTTAGGACAGACGTGAGAGATCGGTTCGCCTTCTGATATGAACGAGACTCTTGCGTTTTCATAGATGTGATCGAAATCGTAGACCTCGTTCGCGTGCATAAATCTCGACAGCTTATCATCACCGTAGATGAAGCCGTAGCCTCGGTCGCGAAAGAGTCTAACGACTACACCCGTCAGTCGTATTTTATCCATCCGAATCTCTTAAGAATACGTCCTAGTTCAGGTGCTCGCCAACCAAGTGGCTTAATGACGTCGAACGAGCTACCTCGTTGAGAGTGAAGATGTTTAGCTGCTAAGCATCGCATACCTAGAGGACTTATAATAAAGTCACAGATATCATCTTGTCCGAGGTCGATCTTTGGGGTGATGAACTTGTGACCGATCGATGCGCGAGCCTTCTTCATATTCGTTTCATGTACTTCGTTGAATAGCTCGTTCCACGGCAGCATATGGAAGTGCGCGGTTCCTAACGCGACGTACACGAGATCGACCAACGCATCCGCGACCGCTATCAGGTCGTTGTCGTCGTACGCTTGTTCGAGTTCGTCGACCTCTTCTCTTAAGAACTTCAGCCGAAACTTTATCAACTCTTCATCAATCAGTCGAGGTGTGTCGATCGAATTAGGTCCTACATAGTCAAGTCCAAACTTACGGTGAAACGCGCCTACCTGGTTAAAGTCGTCATTCATTCTTCATACTCCCTGATGACTGGTCTACGATGAGTCATCCAGTGCTTTTTCTTAAAGCGAAAGTCAGCGATCTTATTCGGAAGTAGCTCGATCTCATACGGATCATCGTCACGATCGAACCTCGATGTACCTCGTGTAATCGCACCTAGGTTAACACCAACTTGAGATAGTACCCACTCTGCTACCGCAGGTATAACTCCTTTCGATAACAACGTACGCATCGCACGTCGTTTTCGTTCAGGAAAGATATAGTCCGCAGGAAAGCCCATCACACGTTTGTAACCGGTCTCACTTAAGTTACGACCGTTAACGTACCACCACGATGAACCGAGTAGTACACCTGCAAGCTTACCAGGATGAAGATAGCACATCTGTCCCGACGCGAACGTACCAACGTAACGCCAGATGACCGCGGTGCGATCACGTTCAGGAAACTTATACTTCCACAACACGTTACCGACGCCTGTCGCTGGATGATGTTCTTCACGCTTATCAAACAGATATGCTAGATCATCATCGTCGAGCGGGATCGCCCAAGGAGTCATTTCACAAGGTCTTATGTCGACGAGGTAACGCTTGAACCTTTCGAGTAAGACGTCTAGTCCTCCCATCTGAGGTCCGTCCTCATAACCTTTGATGACCATATGAACCGTTTCCCAATCAGGAGATAGACGAAGATCGAGTGGTCGACCCCGCATTAGATCGTTACGAACGTAGACGATCCAGAAACGATCGCGCCACTGCGCGCTAAACATCGCACCGTTTTGTAATATACGGTAGACGTCGTAGTAATGTTCGTCGGCATACGACTGGTGAACGTTCCACGCGCCTGCCATCGCACCTACAACAGACTCGATCACGATCGTTGCCGCGTTGTTGCGCATCGAGTAGTCGAGCACACGTTTGGTACAAGCGAACGCGTTCGAGTCGGTACCACGCGTACCTGGCGAGTTGTTTTGAACAGAGAACGCCGAGCACGGTGGATGCGCCGCAACGAGTACATCGCTTAGATCGAACTCCGGCCACAGTCGCGTATACTCGTAGTAGTTTAAGCGAGGAAAATTTTCCTTTTGAACGTCTAGGCCAAAGTTCGTATCTTCCATGGATGCGATGATCTCGTAGCCGCACGCACTAGCGCCTAACGTGATCGAGCCTGCATATGAGTTAATGATCAGTGCCTTCATCACTATCCCGTCTCCACTAAACCTTTCTCTTTTAACCAGTCGTGTAAGATCTCGTACATCAAGCGTGACATCGATGTCTTACGTCTTTTTGCCTCTTCTTTCAACGCGATACGTACCTCACGTGTTACATGACAACCGATAGGTCTATTACGCAACGTTGTTATCACAATTCTCCACGTGCTTTCTTTAAGAAGTTGACTACAAGATCGTGATCCCAGTCATCTCGATTAAATGCCAACAACAGGTAATCGGTCGACCACGTGTCGTGCTTAACCGTTAAGGGCGTGGTTATGAACGTAGATCGTTCTCCTAGCTTGCCCTCACGATAGATGACATAGTGACAGTTCCCCTCACGTGCTAGCTCTAACGCGACGAACAGCTGGATCTTTTTGCCTTTTCGTAACGTCGGGCTAGCTACCTTTACCTCGAGCCAATCAGTCCGACCTCGATACGTAAACGATATATCAAGTACGCCGTACGTGTATCTGTCCTCGTGCGCGATAACGACCGCACGTGGAAACACTTCGCGTAGTCGTTTGACCAGCTTAGTTCGAAGACCTGTTGAGCCGCGTTCTTTTGTCATTGAAACAATCTTCTTTGTAGGTAACAACGACAACCATTTTCGTTTTCACATGCTATAGCTAACTCTTGCATATACACATTACTAGTTAGTTCATCTATCTTTGAACCATTGATTTCTTTGCAGAGATCACACGTACATTTATCTTGCTGTGATTGTATGGTGTAGAATCTATCGTCCATGACGTGTTCGATCTCCTACGTTCGGAATATCACGACGACGCATCTTATCTAGTTCGGGCTTTGACTTCAGCTCGCACTCTGCCCAGTTTTCTGCAACCACCATGTCCCACAAGATAGGAACCTTAAGCTCGATCGACTGTCGATTGAGTATCGTCTGGATCTCCTTAGCAGTCGACTCGTCAGGCGTATCACCGCACAGTTCATCGTGAACAGTAAGCCGTAGCTTCGCACCGAGCTTACGTCGTTTATTTTCTCGATGAACTTCGACCATCTTCATCTTCAAGAGGTCAGCGGCCGAAGGTTGTATGACCGAGTTCAATGCCTTATGGATCCGTTTACCGTCGGGAAATCGTGTTCTTCTGCCTAACAGCGATTTAACGTAACCACGACGTTCGGCGACGTTCATCGCTCGTGTCGATAGCGTACGAGCTTCAGGAATCTTTTTATGATAGTATCGAACGAAGGGAAGTGACTCGGCGATGGACATGCCTAACATCTTAGCGGTCTTTTCTTTGCCTGCACCGTAGATCTGTGCGAAGTTGAGGTTCTTAACAGACTTATAATTGATGTCTTCTTTGAACGGCTTAACCCACTTCCATACTAGGTTGTGATACGACATCTCAGGGTTGAGTCTATACGCCTCTAGTACCTTCGGGTTCGCTGCGTAGTGCGCGAACAAGCGATACTCGATCTGTTTAGCGTCGGCGCTAAAAAACGACGCACCCTTTTCTGCGATGAACAACTGACGTATCAGATAACGACCTCCGAAACGTTCGAGCTGAGCTTCTACGCCGGGAACGATCTGGATCTTTTCCGCGCTGTATCGACCTGAGATCGTACCCGCTTCGTCGCTCCGCAGTTGGTGAAGAGCGTAGTGCAACAAGCCATCTTCTCCTACCGCACGACGATACGGACGTAGATACTTCGACTCGACGTGAGCGACATACCGTGCCTCGAGGATCTCGCGAACGATAGGATGATCGATCTCTTGTAGAGCTTCTTCATCAAATGAAATTTGACCCTTATCAGTTAGCTTCGAGGTAGGCAGACCGAGCTCGTTCCAGATCTTCGTTAGATCCTTACGTGAATCAGGAGTCGATAGCTTAAAGCCACTAAGTTCTTTGATCTTATAGAGTCGATCGACCACCTCGGCTTCAGCCTGCGAACACCATTCGTCTAACAGCTCGACATCGATAGGCGCGCCGTTACGCTCCATCTCACACGTGACAAAGATGACGTCGTCTTCTAACGCACGAACGCGTTGCAGGTCTTGACGATCGAGCTCGGGCCACATCACTTCTTTCAAACGATGAACGAGCTCTACGTCCCTACGAGCGTATAGCTCTATCTCACTCGCGTGATACTCGGCCATCCTTGAAGGATCGATCCGTTCGCCCGATGGCGTCGTCTTCACCTTAGCTTCGTCGATGCCGAGATAACGTTTCGATAACGCCTCGAGGGAAAAACCACGTCGCATCGAATCGTCTAACAACGCTGCGTAGTGTGCGACGTCGGACCACGTACAGTTCTGCGCCTCGAGGTCAACGCCCCACACGTATGCCATGTGATTGTCAAAACGAGAGTTGAGATTGGTGATCCTCTTACCTCTTACCTCGCGTTCGAACCAACGTCTTACTACAACCTCATCAAGGTTGCCTCCTCCGCGATGCGCGAACGGTAGATACCACGACCGACCGTCGGGAACTCGCAATGCAAAGCCTACGGGTCTATCGTTCTCCCACCACCGTAGACCCGTTGTCTCCGCATCGAGAAAGATCTCGTCTATGCCATCAAGAGATGGCGGATCCGAAGGTCTCCAGTCGATCTTTTGACGTCGATCGCTTTCGAGCGAATCGAATAGAGACAACGTAGTAGTCATTTGGCGTTACGTTGACGCATCCGTAAGATCTCATGCGCGTGTCGACGATCTATCTTTTCTTTCTTACGTCGAGCACGTCGACGTTCGATCTTTTTTAGATCGATACGCATCGTGATCTTCTTTCGCTTGAGATGAACGCGACAGTACTTTCTACGCAACAGCGCGAGCTTTTTACAATGAACCGACGGAACGAGTCCATAGTAGTCGTCACCCCAAAGTTCGACCTCGGGCGACGTAGCACTGCAACGCTTACGCTTATGGCTACTCATCGTTCTTCTCCAAGATCATACGAATCGTTCGTTTCTCATCACGCCACAGTTGAGCACCTCGTTTACGCCACATACGTGCGCCTCGTTCGTCCGCGTATAACTCCGTCGTTACGATCTCTTGAATGTTGGTGTTGAGTAAGATCTTCGTACACTCGAAACAAGGCGTACACGACACGTAGAGCTTCCACGCCATGTCCAACCTATAGCACTGTAGCAACGCGTTGGCCTCAGCGTGGACCGCGTGACACCTCGAGGTATCACCTGGCTTGTCGTAGCGTCCATCGCAGGGCTCTTCGGTACAGTGAGGCCAGCCACGAGGGACACCGTTGTAACCCGTCGATAAGATGTGGTGACCGCGGTCGACTAAGATCGCACCGACCGCACGACGTCCACACGTCGAACGTTGGGTCACCTCACGAAGTATACGCAGGTAGTACTCGTCGTGCGACAGTCGAGGTTCAGACATCGATCTTCTCGATAAGACTGCGCTTTGTAGCTCCGATAAAATCGTTCTCGTCACCGATGAACGTCTCATGGAGGCAAACTCCCGACTTCTCTCCGAAGATGTGTTTATAACGGTCAGGATCGTCATGTTGGATCAAACGTAATTCAAGTTGTTGTTTGATCTTTGCTTCGTCGCCGCTAATAACTAGCACTCTAATAATTTTCATTAGCTTAATCCTCACGCGCTGCTAAGTCGAGATCTCGATCACGTGCGATCAGATCTTCAACGTCATCTTCTGTTACGATGTTCAACACCTTATGAACGTCGTACGACCACGCTGAGAAAAAGTTTAGCGTTTGTTCAGGTAAGAACTTACACTCAGATGTCAATGCTTCAAAGCATTTGTCCATCATCTCAACGATCGTAGCGATACCTCCCAGGCTGGTATCGCGAAGTACGTTTGCTAGCTCGATCGTATGACGCATACCGAAGAGCTCCTGCTCGAGGTCTAGTATCGGATCATGTTCGTTACGATCTTGTCGAACCAAAGGACGACCAAACGATACGACGAGACCTAGTTCTTGCATGATGCGCTGCGCTAGCAACGATCCCCAGATGTCGTCGTAGCGACCTACGCCCGGCCATACGCACATCAACGGCGCGAGCACAGGAAGATACGACGTCGACTGCGAGTTGAAAGGACACCACGTTCCGGGCGCCAACGACACGTTCGTTCCTGATACGAATCGTTGTGGCTTCGGGTTGCAACAGATACGTTCTACCGCCGACGTATCGGGGTCATCTACCCACAAAGAAGCTAGTACTCCAATGTGCGGAGTATCATCGACGGTTATCGTTGGATTCATGTGAGTATGGTACAGCTCGATAGGAAATCCTCGTACCTTGACGGGCGGGTCCAACTTCTCTCCAACGTTGTACCAGCCTTCGTCCGTCGCATATACCCTCTGTCGTGACAACGATCGTAACAACGTTTGGTCGACGCTCGCGAAGTACGATGCGAAGAAGTGCGATGCGAGAGGCCAGTTGTCGTCGTCGATCGTAGTGATATAGCAAGGGAACAAGGAGGAAGATGAACGTAGATCGTTGCCGAGCTTCATCGCCTCTAATAACGCGAGGTTACGTCGTTGGATCGAATCGTAGCCGATGATCTCCTCGCACATCCAGCCTGTTTCTTTGTGTGGATCGATGTACTCCGTTTGACAAGCGAGTTCATCGAGCAATGCGTGGACCTCTTTGTGCGGCGTCTTTTTATCGCCCGCAACGACAACGACATCGCTCGTACTAAAGTCCTCTGTCCACTTCTTTAGGTTTTCGGGTACGTTGATCGTAGTAGTGATCAAAGCTTTCATAGGTCGATTCTCCTCTCTATCTCTTTCATATACGTTAGTTCATCGATCGCTCGTTCGAAGTGAATACGTTGCGCGCTGATCAGATCACGAAACAACGTTACATCGTCGAACACCTCGTCGACCTTGCGACGAAGTTCTTCAGGAGATGACACGCGTAGATACGATAGCTCTTTAGGTGCGTCATGTAAGATATGATCTTGATCGTCGTAGTACGGATGAAAGAAACAAACGGTACCCGCAGCAAACGCTTCCCAGGGTTTCGTCGTAGCCCAGCCCGATCCACTTGATGGTGTCGTAAACGTTGAACACACCGAGTGTAGAAGAGGGACGTAGTCCGTCCAAGGTACGGTTACGATCTCTCGTCCTAGCGCTATCTGTGAATCATCCGACCACTTACCGTGGACGAACGCTGGCTCGAGGGGTAAGACATAACGTTTCATTGCGGTCAAACGATCCCAACCTTTTCTGGTGCACCTTGCCTCATTGATGAACAGACCAAATTTCTTTTTACCCTGTACACAATCGTTAAACGATAGCAGCTCGCCAAACGGTGTGCGTGGCGACAAACCACAGATCTCTACTCGAAAGTACTCGTATCGTACGTCGCTGTCCCACATATTGTCAGGACCTTCCCATGCCCATTCACTCCACCATCGGGGAATTGGATCGTAACGTGAATGATGAACGCTCGACGTCATCTCATACTGTGCGAGCACCGGTCGACGTAACGGCCAACGCAGGTCGCGCATCTTATGATAGTTCCGTGCGTCGGCGTTCAACGAGATCTCCTCATATGTAAGAGGATCTTGATCGCGCCAGTCGTTGATTCCCTCGAGTAGATATGCGCAGTAGTTCACTTCCCAATCGTGAGGCTTCGTCAACAATGAGGGATCGTTAACGAACGGCTTAGGAGAATTCGTCGAACCGTGCTGTCCGATCCATACAACGACGTGATCCATGTTCTTGATCACCGGTGAGATGTTTTGTCGATACCAGTCGACTGTTTTCAGCTGATCTTCGATCGATAACGGTCCTGTTATACCGTTGCTGTTACGCCACAGCCTAATGTCCTCTCTCCAAAACGTCCACGGGTTTATCACGTTGCTAGGAAGACCGACCTCACTTGGTAACTCACCTGAGTTGCGTCCTATCAAGAAGAACGTATCGTCGGGACGACGTAGCGCGAGTTCTTTAACGACCGCGGTGAACTCGGTGTCACCTCCGACCGTCTTACACTTTTCTAGCTGTAAAGGACACGAACGTCCTAGCTTACCGTAGCCTATCTTCATCGTTCACCTCACTCATTCTCTAAGATCAACAACGCTTCTTTATTCGTCGACGCAAGTAAGACTCGCCCATAGGTCGACCAAGGTTCTTTCCTATCACTCGGTAGTATAGTGACTTCACGCTGTAAGATCTTTTTCAGCCATCGTGGAGGAATCTCTTGTAACGTAGGTGATTCAAGGCAGCTGACGTGACTATATATTACGTCATATACTCTTTGAACGTCACGCTCGTAAAGGTGCGACGATCCGAGATTGAACGTCAACGTTCCTATCTTAAGTCGTAGCTGTGCGCACGCGATGTTCATCAGCATCGAGAACGTAAAGAAATCGTACGGTAGTCCTAACCACACATCGCTCGACCGCATCGTAACGATCGTGTTTAACGTACCGACGGGTCGTCGTAAGAACTGAATCGAAACCGTACAAGGAACGTCTTTTGAGGATGGAATACGAAAAACATTTGCTAAGATCGTAATCACCGCTTGTCGCGTATCAGGATCTTCACGTAGCTTATCGATCGTACGTTCCCACTGTCCTACGATATGAGGACCGTACGCGCCCGCGAACACTTTACCATCGTCGCTAAACTTACTTACGTTCGGGTTGTAACGCGCGATGGTTTTAACGTCGTCGAGACCGTACCAGATCCACAACCACTCAGCGACAGCGAACTTATATGCTAACCGACGATAAGGAGTAACTACTAGATTCTTGCGTGGTTCGAAGACCTTGAACTTAACGTCGATCACTTCACGGCATGCCTGTTTCCTAGGTGCTACCTTACTACCTTCACTCAATAAACATCTTAACAACGTAGACCACGCCGTACCGATGTTCGATCTTACGATATACATGCGAGCTTTAATGTGTTAGCATAACGTTTTATATCGTCATAGTGAAATCGTTTCCAGTACTGAGGATGCTGTATCTTAGCGTGTGGTAAGATAAGCTTATCACTCGCAACGTTTCCTAACGCGACGATCTTCCACGTTCGACCTAACGCGTTCTTGTCTAAGATCTTTTCTAAACTACCATCTTGACGACATACGTTTACGAACGCGACGTCTCGTTCTGCTACGTTCGCAGCGTCAAGCGCGCGGTTTAGATAACCACTCGAGCCCGTCGTCGAAAAGAACGGCAGCTCGTACGCGCCACTCACTCTTTCACCTACCAACAGATAGAGAGCGATAGACGAGCCAACGTAACGTCGAGGAAGTCGAAGTTCGATCGGTCTTTTATTATTATCAATATGACGACATAGACCGACCGCTAGCGGGGCGTTGATCGGTCTATCGTTAGAACGATACACGGTAAGATGCCAAGAGTGATATTCAAGCCTGACCGTATTTAAACAACATCCTAACAAATGTCCGTCTCCCATAAAGTTCGTCACCAGCTCAGACCAACGTTCGTACGTTTCGTTAAACGTTTGATCATCGCGAAACAACTCTTTCTCTTTGCTACATTGCCATCTCTTAAGACATACGTCGTAGCTTGGCATAACGATAATATGATCGACGTTCGCAGCGGATAGTAAACGAGTAAAAACGCGCCACTCTTCTGTACCGAACCGTCTATCATTACGTAATGTAGGACCGTAGACGAGCTGTCCCATCGCGAACCGATCGAAGATCACGTTCTTCCCTCGCACGCAGTCTAACTTTTGCGAGTAGTAGTCGAGAAGGTCTACGTCGTCAGGAGGAGGTCCTTCGTGACGATAGCTTAACCCGTAACGTTGCGATAACGCGTGAGCAAGCGTTGTCTTACCCGCGCCGTCAGGTCCCTCAACGATAACTATCATTACTATAGAATTATATCAAAAAGTTACGAACTTGTATATCTTAAAGAGACGTCAGTGTACAACTTTTTCAAACCGCTTGTAGTCACAAAAAAAGGGAGCCCGCCGAAGCGAGCTCCCCTATTTAGAAAGTTACGACGCTACCTCACGTTCGAACCGTAGCTCGTCGAGCTCGTCTCTGTCGATAAGCTCGACCTTTGCGAAACGACCTGTACCGAGGGCACGTGACGAGGCACGCTCGGCCTCGATAAGATACGTCCACGGACCTGAAACGTCGGGCATCCTCTTTTCATCCAAGGTTGATTGATACGTCAACACGTACCACTCGCCTCGTTCATCTTGATACTTTGTTGCCATGATAACTCCTACACTTCCAACGCGACGCGTAACGCGCGCTGTTTGAGTTGACCACCCGCGCCGAATAGCGCCGATCGATTTGCCTCGAGTAGCCGTTGACACTTGACGTCATCAGCTAGGTCGTCCTTGACCTCGAGGGGACGTACGTGGTCCACGTATTCTGAAACGGCGTTGAACGCGGCCCACGCCGTAGCGTGTTCCTTCGTTACACCTGCGAGCCGTGCGCCCGTACCGTTCCAAACGAGATGCTCGAGGATCGCACGACGTTCGGCCACCTTATCCGTTATCTCTTCGTCAGGTTCGATCTGTAGTACATCGTTGACGAAGTCGACGACCTGTGAGCGAGCGAGCTTCTTCTCGGCAAGCGAACGATACTCTTCATTGATCGTCTCGAACGCGCCGATCAGTCGTTCGATCATACGCTCGATAAGATCCATCCGTGCGACGTCCGACGCGTAATGACAAAGTCGAAACGCCTCACGACCGTTTTGTAACGCGGCCTCGAGAGTATTGCTGCATACGACGCGTACACCTGTCGTACGACCCGTATACGGCGTGGAACCGTTGTGACCGTTCAAGATCAAGACGTACTCGTCGACACGATCACCAGGCATAGGCTCGATCGAACCGGGTAGCTTCGCCAACATCCAAACACGTTGACCTTTACCTAACGAGCCTGCGGTCTCGATCTTCACGTCGAAGCTATCGCACGCGAGCTGCAAGACGCCAAACGCATCTTCGTTTTGGATCGGTTGATAGTCACTGCCGACCGTCGAGATGATCGTATGATCGGTATCGCGAACGACCGCAAACCGATTAGGAATCTCACGACCATCGTTGAGAAAGATCTTCTCGAGCTCGACCTTCCAGTCGAGACCTGCGGCCTTGATCACTTCTGACACGTTCGTCATCGTTGATGCAAGAAGTTCAACGCCGATCTGATGCCACGGAGTGGCACCCTGATACGCCATCGTTTCTATATCTGCTGTCATCTTCTCTTCTCCTTTGTTTTTTTTTTGACCTGTCATCTTCAGGACGGGTAGGTCGATTCCCGCCGACCACGAGGTCACGCCCCGCGGTTTCGACTTTATTTTATTTGATGATTCTTCCACGCTTGAATGAACGGCGTTATCGTGTCGACGTCGACGCCTTCAAACTTAACATCGTACGTTGCTAGGTCTATCGCGATCTCTTTAGTTGTGAAATCATCAAGCACGTAATCATTGCCGGTTGCGGAGTCTAATGACTCGTTAACACGTTTTTGCATGTTCAACGTTTCCTGTTGGATCTTTTGTACCACGTCGGGAGATATATCGATCTCCTGCATACAGTAAGGACACGTATCTTTCACGTCAGTTCTCCTTTCGGTACGGCTCCAGCCTTGATGCCGTTCGCACGTAGGTCGACCGCGTCAGCCATCTCACGTCCACGGGCGATACCCGCTTCGTTCAACGACGCTCGTGACCGTAGCGCTTTGGACTTACCGTAGATATTTCCGGATATGAAGTCTACGATAGCTTGCATCTTCTTGTCGACACGTACCAACGCCGTTGAGGATGACGACATCTGCTGACCACGTTCTTCTTCAAGACGCGCGGCTAGCCGCATGACGAATCCTTGTAAGAACGCCGTGCGAAAACCACGCGCCGCGTTGACCTTACCCTCACGTTGACATTTGCGAAAGTAAGCGCCGTATTCTTTACGCGCTAGCTTCTCTGCGGCTCGTTGTAACGTAACGATCATGTACTCTGCGACCTCGCAGTCCGACGAACGACCTATCAAGGTGATACGCGATGATCTTAACGTAACGAGTATCTGACAGTGATATGCCTTTGCGACGATAGAAGCGAGTCGCTCGATCCACGCGATGCGAGATGACTTAACCTTGATGTCATCGTACTTTGAGTAGTCGATGTTCCACTCGTCAACGGATTCATCGCGTTCGTATTCTTTGAATTCGATGTCGGTCATCGTCACCGTATGTTCGTTCATCAGCCGTTGCATCGCAGCGGCGAACGCTTGAGCCTCGGCTTCGCTACCGATCGTCTCGGCAGATTCGGCGTGAGCTTTCAACTTTCGGATCTTATCGACGATCTTTTCTCTGTCGTTCATATCCAATACTCCTCACGATACTCATTCCACTTTTCTACATTTAACGACGACAACGCGCGCCACGCGCATTTGATATCTTGCTGCGTATGATCGCCACAAGACATTGCGGGCAACGCGCGACCGTCTACCTGAATCGAGATCGGTACAGAGATGAAGTTCGCGACCTTCGTAAAGACCTTACCACAGATGTGGCAGACCAATGTATATGTTTTTATTTGCATCTTCTTTTCTCCTTGTTGGCTTGTCATCATCAGGCGCGAGGGAACCATCCTCGACACGACGGAGCGTAAGCTCCGTTTCGACAAGTTACTCTTTCAACGAAAGCTCAACGTAGTCGATCTGTTTACCCTCGAGGATGTCGAGCATATTCTTTTTAAAGTCGCCGTCGAGTATCGTTAAGCGATCGCATCGCGCTTCGACCACAGAAGAAGCGATGACATATCCATCAGAGTCAGTAACTAAGATATGAACTTCCATGTCGTTACTCCTTTCCTACGAACGAGATCGCGACGAAGTCCAGAGCTTCCCAGTCTGCCCCTTCATCGTTCTTGACCTCGAGGAGATCGCGAACGGTTTCGACGGAGACGGGGTCGACAGTACCCGTTTCGTTACTCGTTACATCGAACAATACGACTCTCGCTTGCTGATCGTGTTGTTGTAACAACGTTACGAGGTCGGCGACGATCATGTCCGTTCGATCGTCGCGGTTGTACGCTTCGAACGATCCCATGTAATCGTCTAACTGAGCTGCGAGGGATCCAGCTTTTGCAGGATCTTCCTCGTTTTCGGGATTCATTACGAACATCGCAGCGTGAGCTTGTTTGAGAACGCGTTCGATGTAGCTACGCTCTTTACCATCGAAGATGGTCTCATTAGTCAGCGTACCACACTCATCGCAGATCTCGAACTTTGTAGGATTGATTGATTCTACAACGTGTGACGATATCACATTGCAATACGTGCACTTACGGTTGAGATGTAACCTGTTTACGTCAAAGTAAATGTAGTCTTTTTTATCGATCATCTTCTCTTCTCCTTGTGGCTTGTCATCTTCAGGCGCGAGGAAGCCATCCTCGACACGACGAAGCGTAAGCTCCGTTTCGACGTTTCTACAACTCTTTGAACTTCTCTCCGTTCCACGTTCGGCGCATGTGCTCAGGAACCCTGCGCTTTTGCACGATCCTGTTTTCCTCGTCCTTCAAGACGGTGATCACGTCTTGTACCTCGTTGAGCGCCGCGCGTAGATCGCCCTCTCGCTCCCATCGTTCGGCGCGCCCCAGTGCTAACGTTATATCTTCTATGTTCGGTCGTCCCATCATCTTCTTTTCTCCTTTGGTTTTGGCTTGTCATCTTCAGGCGTCGAGGCGCCACCTCGAACGCGACCACGAGGTTGTCGTATACCTCGTGGTTTCGACAAAAAAGAATCGGTCTTAGCTCTCTTCGATTCCCATCTCTGACAGCTGTTGCTGGTACTTCTCGCGCTGCTCGTTGAGCTTCGCGATCCGCGCCTTGATGCGTTCCTCTGCCTTCATACGCCTATCGGGCTGTGCCGATTGACGTATGAGACGCGAGACGATCGCGCCCATGTCGGACTGCATCTCCGCAGGAGCTGCCTTGATCGAGTTTCGTAGATCGTTCAAGGACGACCAGACCTTCTTGTAGTCGTTCTTGATGAGACCGACCGCGTTTTCGAACTCCTTCTTACGCTGCGCGGTCTTCTCCTTCATGTCGGCCTTTTCCTTCGGAGTCTTGGGAGGACGGGGTTTCGTTTCTTTCGGGTTCTTCGG